>Ga0075012_10000020_pt1 | contig 137423 bp, 121 predicted proteins | sample All_14_2_FD_71474 | JGI IMG/M metagenome (GOLD analysis project Ga0075012, IMG submission 71474) | Freshwater microbial communities in response to fracking from Pennsylvania, USA - Allegheny Zone_MetaG_DW_15 | ecosystem: Environmental > Aquatic > Deep subsurface > Groundwater > Drilled... | reverse complement strand
CCAGCAGGCTGTCCAGTAACTCCTTGGGTACGGCTTTCTTTGCTACGGTCATCTTTGCTCCTTGGGGCGCGGCAGTCTCCTGCCAAATAACCGTTTACACAAAAATTCTTACACCCTCAATCCTTAATTCGCATCGCTTGTGAATCCTCCTTGATCTCCGGCGTTTTAGGATGAGAGTGATTCTCGTGCGAATCGTGATTTTTTCTATGACGCAAAAATCCCCGAATATCGCGTCTTGACAAATCGCCGCTACTGATGACAGGGATGTGAGCGGCGGACCGCGCCTAGAAAAGGTGCGGTGGTCAGTGGAGTAAAATATGAGCGTCTGCTCTGTGGTCGTTCGAGAAGCATTCAGCCTGAGGTGAGTACTATTCGGTTGAAAGCAATCTAAAATCGAAACGCCGTGATGCTTGTGATCGATGGGTAGCTAGACGGGTAGCTAAAGGCTATAAAGCCAAGTCGATGCAGGTTCAGGTAATTGAATATAAAGAAGAAATATTTTTTGTTTGGAGCAGTACGACATTGTTTTGATGTGATTTTTTGGAGAAATGCCGATGAATACCCGCCCGGAGTTCGATAGTTTGCTGCCGCGTTATGTGCAGGACCGGCGTAGTTTCTTGGTGACCACGCTCGGTGCCGGTTTTGCCTTGGCGACGCAGCCGGTGATGGCGCAGACGGCAATTCACACCGCTGCGACGGGGCTGCTCGAGGGGGAGGTTCGGGTGCCTGTTGTGGATGGCGAGATGGTGGCCTATCGTGCCCGGCCGGCCGGGGTTGAGCGGCCGCCGGTCGTGCTGCTGGTCTCGGAAATTTTTGGTGTTCATGAATACATCCGTGACACGGCGCGGCGCTTGGCCAAACTGGGCTATTTTGTCGTGGCGCCTGAATTGTTTGCCCGCCAGGGGAATCCGCAGGCTGTGGCCAGCGTCGCCGAAATCCTCGAAAAAATTACTGCTCGGACGCCGGATGCCCAAGTGATGAGCGATCTCGATGCCAGTGTGCGCTGGGCCGCAACCGAGGGGGCGGACACTGGCCGTTTGGCGATTACCGGTTTCTGCTGGGGGGGGCGGATCAGTTGGCTGTACGCCGCGCATAATCCGGGTTTGAAGGCGGCGGTCGCCTGGTATGGTCGCTTGGTCGGCACGGCCAACCAATTCACGCCGCGTCATCCCAGCGAATTGGTGGATGCGCTGAAGGCGCCGGTGCTTGGTCTGTATGGGGGCTTGGATAGCGGGATTCCGCTGGAAACGGTCGACGCGATGGAGGCGGCGCTGAAAGCGGGGGGTTCGTTGGCGAAAAGTTCGGAAATCGTGCTTTACGATAATGCCCCGCATGCTTTCCATGCCGATTATCGACCGAGCTACCGCAAGGAAGAGGCTGAAGATGGCTGGCGTCGCATGCTTGCCTGGTTCCGCCAGAACGGAGTGTGATTTGCGTGATCAGGGGCGCAGGCAGACGCTTCGTGCTACCCTTCGCCCCTTGTTCAGAATTAGCTCTCCGCCATGACGACTGCCGCTGCTCCCGAAGCCCCTGTTGCCCAAACCCAGATTGATACCCGTAGCCTGTTGAAGGATTTGCAGACGCGTTATGCCGTGTTCCGGGATTTCAGCCCGCTGGCGATTGGTATTGACAAGCAGGTGTTTGCTGCCTTGCCCGATTTGAGCAAGAAAAGTATTCGTCTGGCCATGCGCAGCCATACGATTTCGACCCGTTACCTGAAGGAAATGGAGAAGGGCGCGCAACGCTTGAATCTGGATGGTTCGCCCGCTGGTGAAGTGACCGATGAGAATCGGCAGCACGCCAGCGAGTTGTTGCGTGAGCGCTTCAAGAAACAGGCCGAACAGCGCAAGGCGCAGGAAGCGGCTGCCAAGGCGGAAGAACGGCGTTTGCAGAAACTGCAGGAACTGGCTGACCGCTTCGGTCGCAAATAGATCGGATGCGGGATGGTGGGGCAGGCTGCCGGCTTGGCCTCATTCGGCCCAGTAGCGGTCGACGTTCTTGATGCCCCATTTTTTGGCATCTTCGCGGCCGGAAATTTTTTCCGCGCTGCGGGTCAGGTCAATGACCTCGGGCGGGATGTAGGCCTGTGAACGGGTGGAGAAGAACACTTTCACTTTGGGGGTGAGCAGCGATTTTTCGCCTTGCTCCACAACGACGCCCAGCTTGCCGGATTTGAGCAGGACCAGTGAGCCGACCGGGTAAATGCCCAAGCTTTTGACAAAGGCCTGGAAAATGCTCGGATCGAAGTGCCCTGTCCATTCGGACATGCGCTTGATCGACTCGGCGGGGTCCCAGCCAGCCTTGTATGGACGGTTTGAGGTAACGGCGTCATAAACATCGCAAATGGCACCCATCCGGGCATGCAGGCTGATAGCTTCGCCGCTCAGGCCATCCGGGTAGCCGCTGCCATCCATTTTTTCGTGATGATGCAGACAGACGTCCTGGGTGATGACGCTGATGCTTTTGCCTGCGAGCAACAGGGCGTGGCCTTCTGCCGGATGGGTCTTGACGATGGCAAATTCCTCATCGCTCAGTTTGCCGGGTTTATTCAAAATGGCCGCCGGGATCATTGCCTTGCCCAGGTCGTGCAGCAAGCCGGCCATGCCGGCCTCACGGGTCTGCGTTTCGTCCAGCCTCAGTTGGCGGGCCAGCGCGATCATCAGGGCGCAGACCGCGACCGAATGCATGTAGGTGTAGTCGTCGGCTGTTTTCAAGCGGGCCAGGCTGATCAGGGCGCCAGGATTGCGCAGGATGGAGTTGGAGATCTCCTCGACCAGCGGGGCGGCCGCTTCGGCGTCGATGGCCTTGCCCATGCGGGCTTCCTGGAACATCGAGACGACCGCCTCCTTGCCACGGCTGACAATGCGGGAGGCTTGTTTGAGTTCGTCAGCAAAACTGGCTTTGGCTGCAGGGGTTGTTGCGGCGGGCGGGAGGTCAGCGACCGACTGTCGTGTCTCCAGCGGTTCGCTGCCGTCGCTTTCAATGTCGTCACCCTTGTCGCAATCGATCCAGACCTCTTTGATCGCACTGTCGAGGATCAAGGCAATATCGTTCGGGTCACTGATGACGAAGCGTGTACGCCAGAAAGGGTGGTCGATCCAGGCGCCACAGAAGGCCTCCAGGTGCATGCCGACGCGCAACTGGCTAACAGGGATTTTTTTGAGCATGGGGCGGATTCTAACGGCAAACACGAGGCATCGCCGGATACCTCGTGTTGCTTTAATGCGCTTATAAACCGGCGTCTGAACGCAGCAGACGGGCCCGGTCGGTGGCTTCCCAGCTGAACTCCGGTTCATCGCGCCCAAAGTGGCCGTAGGCGGCGGTTTTACGGTAAATCGGGCGCAGCAGGTTGAGCATGTTGACGATGCCTTTCGGGCGCAAGTCAAAATGCTTGCGGACCAGGGCGGTCAGAGTTTCGTTACTGATTTTGCCGGTGCCGAAGGTGTCGACCATGATCGAGGTCGGGTGCGACACGCCGATGGCGTAGGAAATCTGCACCAGGCAGCGGGAGGCCAGGCCGGCGGCGACAATGTTCTTTGCAACGTAGCGGCCAGCGTAGGCGGCCGAGCGGTCAACCTTGGACGGGTCCTTGCCGGAAAAGGCGCCGCCGCCATGCGGTGCGGCCCCGCCGTAGGTGTCGACGATGATTTTTCGTCCGGTCAGGCCGCAGTCGCCTTGTGGGCCGCCGACCACAAAACGGCCGGTCGGATTGACCAGGTACTTGATGTCGCCCTTGATCAGTTCCTTGGGCAGAACAGGCTTGATGATTTCCTCGATGGTCGCTTCGCGCAGATTGTCGAGGCTGATGTCCGGTGCGTGTTGAGTGGACAGGACGATGGTGTCGATGGCGTCCGGCTTGCCATCGACGTAGCGGATAGTGACCTGCGACTTGGCGTCCGGGCGGGCCCAGGGTAGGCGGCCGTCCTTGCGCAGAAAGGCCTGGCGTTCGACCAGGCGGTGCGACAGGTAAATCGGCAGCGGCATCAGCGAGGGGGTTTCGTCGCAGGCGTAACCGAACATCAGGCCCTGGTCGCCGGCGCCCTGGTCGAGATTGTCGTCATAGGCTTTGTCTACGCCCTGGGCGATGTCCGGGCTTTGCTTGTCGTAGGCGACGAGGACGGCGCAGCCCTTGTAGTCGATGCCGTATTCAGTGTTGTCATAGCCGATGTCGCGGATGGTGTCGCGGGCGACCTGGATGTAATCGACGTTGGCATGCGTGGTGATTTCGCCGGCCAGGACGACCAGGCCGGTGTTGCACAAGGTTTCGGCGGCGACGCGAGAATGCGGGTCCTGGGCCAGGATGGCGTCCAGAATGGCGTCTGAAATTTGGTCGGCGACTTTGTCCGGATGGCCTTCGGAGACCGATTCCGACGTGAAGAGGTATTCGCTCATGCGATGCTCCAGGGGCCCTTGGTCCGGCGTTACCGGCTTCGGGCCACGAGCAGGCGACGCTTTAGCGGCATTTATGAATCGCCCCGCAAGTTGTCTATTTAACTCGGCGAAACGATAATGTTAGCCCTTTCCTGCTGAATTTCAAGCCTGTACCCATCATGGTTTTTCTTTTCCGGCTTCTCGCCTGCCTGCCCTTGCGCATTCTGCATGGCTTGGGAGGGCTGTTGGGGCGTCTGGTCTATCTCCTGTCGCCAACCTATCGGGCCAACTTGCAGGCTAACCTGGAGCAGGCAGGCTTTGCCCGCGATCTGGCGTGGCCGGCGGCTGCCGAAGCGGGCAAACAGATGCTCGAACTGGCGCGCATCTGGATGCGCAGTTTGCCGCAGGCCAATGCCCAGGTAGTCGAGGTGTGCGGCTGGTCGCATGTTGAGGCGGCGCGGGCTGACGGGCACGGCATTGTCTTCATGACGCCGCATCTGGGGTGTTTCGAAATTGTTGCCCAGTATCTGTCGACCGCGGCACCGATTACCGTGTTGTACCGCGCGCCCAAATCGGCCGGCCTGCAGTCGTTGATCCTGCGCGGTCGGCAGCGGGAGCAACTCCATCTGGCACCGGCCGATCTGTCGGGCGTGCGCAGTCTGATCAAAGCCTTGAAAAAGGGTCAGGCGGTTGGGATGTTGCCGGATCAGGCGCCTAAAACCGGAGAAGGTGTTTGGCTGAAGTTTTTTGGTCGTTACGCTTACACCATGACGCTGGCGGCCCGGCTGACCGAAACTGGGGCCACGACCTTGTTTGCCTGGGGGGAGCGCTTGCCGGCGGGCGCTGGGTATCGCCTGCATTTTCGGCCGCCGTTGTCGCCCTTGCTGGGTCATACGGTCGACCGGGCCGAACAGATCAATCGTGAGATTGAAGCGCTGATTGCCGATTGTCCGACCCAGTATTTGTGGGGTTACAACCGCTACAAGCGGCCGGGTGGCGCTGAGTCGCCACCCGTCGACGAGACGGCATGAAGCACCTCTTGAGCTTTCCGCTACTGGGCCTGTTGTGGTGCCTGCATTTTCTGCCCTTGCCCTGGTTGCGGGCGCTGGGGGCTGGACTTGGCCGGCTGCTCTTCCGGTTCGGCCGGGAGCGTCGGCAGGTGGCGCTGACCAACCTGGCTCTGTGTTTTCCGCACATGAGCGAGGTCGACCGCGAGCAGCTGGCACGGCGCCATTTCATCGTTTTTGCCCAGGCTTTGCTCGACCGCACCCTGGTCTGGTGGGCTTCCCGGCGGCGTCTGGAAGCACTGATCGATATTCGCGGGGCCGAACATTTGAGCGACCCGGCGGGGCGGCCGGTCATCATGTTGTCGCCGCATTTTGTCGGTCTCGATGCCGGAGCGATCCGCATCTCGATGCGGGTGCCGGGGTGCAGCATTTACTCGCGCCAGAAAAACCCGGTGTTCGATCGACTGGTGTACAACGGTCGGCGCCGTTTTTCTGATGTTTTGCTGCTGTCGCGTCAGGACGGTTTGCGCAAGATCATCAAGGCGATGCGCGAGGGGCGGCGTTTCTACTATTTGCCCGACATGGATTTCGGTCCGGACGATTCGATTTTTGTCCCCTTTTTTGGGGTGCCGGCGGCGACCATTCCAGCGTTGTCGCGTCTGGTGCGCCTGACCGGCGCCCGGGTTGTGCCCTGCATTAGTCGCTTGACGGCACAGGGCTATGTCCTCGAAGTGCTGCCGTCATGGGATAATTTCCCTGGCGACAGCATCGAGGCAGACACGCTGCGCATGAATCGCTTCATCGAAAGCCAGGTACTGACGATGCCGGAGCAGTATTTCTGGTTGCATAAACGTTTCAAAACCCGGCCACCCGGAGAACAGAGGTTTTACCCATGAGCCTGACTATTGAAATTCGTCCCGTGACGCCGCCCGATGTGCCGGCCATCTCGGCCTTGGCCCGCGAAATCTGGCAGGCCACTTATCCTGGCATCATCACTCAGGAACAGATCGACTTCATGCTGGAGCAGCGCTACGGTCATGAGCGGCTGTACGATGATCTGGAAGAGGCCGACAAATGGCTGGACCAGGCCTTCCAAGAGGATCGCCGCGTCGGTTTTGCCTTTAGCGAGATTTACCAAGGGGAATTCAAGCTCGACAAGCTGTACATTCACCCGGACGTACAGCGCAAGGGGGTGGGTGGCCAGTTGATCGCCCATGTCGCGGCGCGAGCCAAGAAAATCGGTTACCCGTGCGTGATCCTGCAGGTAAACAAGCGCAACGAGAAGGCGATCAACTCCTACATGAAATACGGTTTCGAAATCCGTACGGTGACGGTGGATGACATCGGTCGCGGTTACGTGATGGATGATTTCGTGATGGAGAAAAAGCTTTAGAAATTTGAGACAAGTCACTGTCTCTGCTATTCTTTTTCAATTCAAATGCGGAGCGGCGCGTGAAACTCAAATTCTCCAAAATGCATGGCCTGGGCAACGATTTCGTCGTCCTCGACGGCGTTCGCCAGGTGGTCGCGCTGTCGCCCGAACAACGGCGTTATCTGGCGGACCGACACTTCGGTGTCGGTTGCGACCAGATCCTGCTGGTTGAGCCGGCGGCGACGCCTGGCGTCGATTTTCGCTACCGGATTTTCAACGCCGATGGGGGCGAAGTTGAGCAATGCGGCAATGGTGCGCGCTGTTTTGTCCGTTTCGTCCATGAGCAGGGCCTGACCGAGCAACGGCAGATTCGCGTCGAAACCATGATGGGCATCATCTCGCCGCGCCTCGAAGGGGATGGCAAGATCACGGTCGACATGGGGATTCCCCGCTTTTTGCCGAGCGAAATTCCTTTTCTGCATGATGACGAGGTCGTGATCTACAACCTCGATGTGGCGGATGAAACGCTGGAAATCAGTGTTGTGTCGATGGGTAATCCGCACGCCGTGCAGGTGGTTGCCGATGTCGAGCAGGCACCGGTCGCCGAACAGGGGCCGTTGATTGAGGGACACGATCGTTTTCCGCGCCGGGTCAACGCCGGTTTCATGCAGATTGTCGACCGCCATACGATCCGCCTGCGGGTGTACGAGCGGGGGGCCGGCGAGACGCTGGCTTGCGGGACGGGCGCCTGTGCGGCTGTTGTCGCCGGTATCCGCCGCGGTCTCCTCGAATCACCGGTGCAGGTGACGACGCGTGGGGGCGATCTGTGCATCGCCTGGGGGGGCGAAGGGCGGCCGGTGATGATGACCGGTCCGGCCGAAACCGTCTTTACTGGAGAAATTGAATTATGAGCGCCCTGTTTCCGGATGAAATTGCCGAATACTTGAAGAACAATCCCAGTTTCTTCGAGCATTACGCCGACCTGATGGCGCAGATTTTCGTGCCACATCCGCACGATGGCCGCGCGGTTTCGCTGGCTGAGCGGCAGATGTTGACCCTGCGTGAGAAAAATCGTCAGACCGAGAGCAAGCTGGCCGAATTGATTGCCTTTGGTGAGGAAAACGATCAGATCAGTGAGAAGGTCCATCGCCTGGCGGTGGGCCTGATTGCCGCTGAAACCTTTCAGGCGGTCATCCATCTGCTCAATTTCCACCTGCGTGATGATTTCTCGGTGCCGCATGTCGCCCTGCGTTTGTGGGACAAGCCGACTGACATCGAGGATTTGCCGGAGTTTGCTGCCGTCAGCGAGGAGTTGCAGGTCTTCGCCGAAACGCTTTCCCGGCCGTACTGCGGGTCGACCGCGGGATTCGGCACGGCCTCGTGGTTTGGCGAAGCGGCATCGCACATCCGTTCGCAGGCCTTGATTGCCTTGCGTAATGGCGGCGGCACCATCGGCCTGGTGGCGCTGGGTAGCGAAGAAAATCAGCGTTTTTATGCCGATATGGGCACGCTCTACCTTGAGCGTATTGGCGAAATGGTCTCGGCTGCCCTCGCCCGGGTGACGAAAAGCACGCTATGACCCCGCGGGCAGCAGTCGATGCCTGGCTGGAGATGCTGGCCAGTCAGCGCCGGCTGTCGCCGCACACGATCAGTAATTACCGCCGTGATCTGCAACGTCTGCTGCAGTTGGCGGCTGGGCGGCCATGGCCGGACATCGCCGGGCACGAAGTGCGCCGCTGGGCGGCTCAGTTACATGGTCAGGGTTTGTCGGGGCGCTCACTGGCCCGCCTGTTGTCCAGTTGGCGGGGCTTTTTTGCCTGGCTGGGCGAGTCGACCGCGTTAGCTGTCAATCCGTGCGCAGGCATCCGGCCACCGCGCTCGCCGCGTCGCTTGCCCAAGGCCTTGTCGGTCGATGAAACGGCCCGGCTGCTGGAAACGCCTGAAGACGGCGATCCCCGGCTCGAAGCGCGTGATGCGGCGATGTTCGAACTTTTTTATTCCTCCGGCTTGCGCTTGAGTGAATTGCTGGCGCTGGATCGTTCGGCGGTCAGCGATATCGCGCATGATGGCGAAGTGCAGGTGCTGGGCAAGCGTAACAAGGCGCGTCGGGTACCGGTGGGACAACAGGCGCAGCAAGCCTTGGCCGACTGGCTGGTGCAGCGTGATCTTCTGGCCGTCGCTGGGGAGCCTGCCTTGTTTGTCAATCAGCGTGGCCACCGCTTGTCGGCGCGTGGCGTACAGTTGCGCCTGGCGCAGCGGGCCACTCGCCTGGGTTTGCCGACCCATGTGCACCCGCACATGTTGCGCCATTCTTTTGCTTCGCACCTTCTGCAGTCCTCCGGCGATTTGCGGGCGGTGCAGGAGATGTTGGGACACAGCAGCATCGCTTCGACCCAGGTCTATACCCATCTTGATTTTCAGCATCTGGCCAGCGTTTATGATGCGGCCCATCCGCGGGCCAAGGCGCGTTGAGCGGCCTGTTGCGGTCAACTGCCAAAAAGGCCAAGAAATCAAGGTCCAATTGACGCTGTGCGCGCCAGGGACTATGATTCGCCTCTTTTAAAAATTCGCCGGATTCTAGGAGTTTTCCATGGCCATCAACCGCACCCGCCGCAATATTCTGGAACGCCGCTGTGTTTCCAAGTCCGTCAAGCGCCTGTTCAAGGGCACTGGCAAGAGCATGTTCAAGACCATGTACGCTGTTGAGTGCCAGCAGCGTAACCGCAAGGCCTTGGGTAGCTAAGCTTTCCCGCATATTCGGGCCCCGGTCGCCGCAAGGTCGCCGGGGCTTGTCGTTTCTGGCATCGGAAAAAATCATGGCGCAGTTGATACTCATGCCCGGCAAGGAGCGCTCGGCGCTCAAGCAATCGCATCCCTGGCTGTTTGCCGGTTCGGTTGGCCGTCTCGAAGGGCGGGCCCGGCCTGGAGATACGGTCGAGGTGCTGGCCGACAACCTGCGGCCGCTCGGGCGTGCTGCCTACAGCCCGCAATCGCAGATTCGTGCTCGCTTCTGGACCTTTGATCCGAACGAATCGGTCGACGATGCCTTCTTCAAGCGACGCATTGCCCTGGCCGTCACCCGTCGCCAGCGCTTGCCGGCCTTGCGCGGTCAGGCCGGCTTGCGCCTGATTCATGCCGAGTCGGATGGCTTGCCCGGCGTGATTGCCGATCAGTATGGCGATACGGTCGTCGTCCAGCTGACTTCGGCCGGGGCTGATAAATGGCGCAAGGCGATTGTTGCCGGTTTGTGCCAGGCGACCGGCTGTGCCCGGGTCTTTGAACGCTCTGATTCTGATGTGCGCGGCCTGGAAGGTCTGGAACCGGTCACCGGCTGGCTGCACGGCGCGGCGCGGGACGAAGCGCTGGTCATTGAGGAAAATGGGGTGCGTCTCGCGGTCGACATCGCTGGCGGCCATAAAACCGGCTTTTATCTGGATCAGCGCGACAATCGCGCCCTGCTCGGCCAGTTGGCGACAGACTGCAGTGTGCTCAATTGTTTTTGCTATACCGGGGGCTTTTCCTTGCAGGCGCTGGCTGGCGGCGCTGCGTCGGTGCTGTCGATCGATTCATCCGGTCCGGCGCTGGCCCAGGCTCAGGCCAATCTGGCCCTCAATCCGCAGTTGCCGGCCGAGCGGGCCGAGTGGCTGGAGGCCGATGTCTTCGATGCCTTGCGCGAATTTCGCAAGGCCGGTCGGTTGTTCGATGTCATTGTCCTCGATCCGCCCAAGTTTGCGCCGTCGGCGGCGCATGCCGAGCGGGCAGCGCGGGCCTACAAGGACATCAATATTCTCGGCTGTCGTTTGCTCAAGCCGGGCGGCCTGTTGATGACCTATTCCTGTTCTGGCGGCATTGGTCTTGAGTTGTTCCAGAAAATTGTGGCCTCAGCAGCACACGATGCCGGGCGCTCAGCGCGCATCGTTCAGCGGCTGGCTGGGGCGGCCGATCATCCGGTAGCTTTGAACTTCCCCGAGGGGGAATACCTCAAAGGCTTGTTACTGCAAGTCGATTAAATCTCGCCAATGTCGCCGCTGCGCCACCTCCTGCTCGTTGTCGTCCTGTTGCTGGCCCAGTTGGCCGGGGCTGCGCACGCGCTTGAGCATGCGGTCAGCAAGGAGGGGGTCGCGCCGACCCATGTCTGTGAGTTGTGCATGGTGGCGCATGATTTGTCGGCGGCCTTGCCTAGTCTGGCGATACAGCCAGCGATTCTGGCCGGCCGCCGGCCCTGGATCCTGGCTCAGCCCAGCGGACGGCTGGCCCTGCCGGCACCGCAACCGGCCCAGCGCGGCCCGCCCATCTGCTGAAAACGCCCCCTTAAAAGCCGTCGACCGCCAGCCTTGGCGAGTGGTCGGCATCTTCGCGTTTTCAGGAGAAATGAATGTCCAAATCCTTGCTTGCGGCCGCTTTGCTGGCCGCCTCGTGGCCCGTGCTGGCGGCCGAAGAATCTGATCTGGCGGCCATCCGCACCCAGATCAATGAGATGAAACAGCAGTACGAAGCGCGTATTGCCGCGCTCGAACAGAAACTGGCCAGCGCCGAGCGTCGTCCGCTCGATGCCGCACCGACTGGCGCGCCAGTGGCGGCTCCTCCACCCGCTGCGGCGTCGACCGCTAATGCTTTTAATCCCGAGGTGTCGCTGATCTTGCAGGGGCGTTACCGTGCTCAGCGCACGCTGGCCGAGCGTGCCATCGGCGGTTTCGTTGCGGCGGGCGCTCATGCTCATGACACGGCGATCGATCCAGCCAATCAGCGTGGTTTCTCGCTGGACCATACCGAATTGGTGCTGGCGGCCAATGTCGATCCGCACTGGCGCGGTCAGGCCATCCTGGCGATGAAGGATGGGGCGGCCGAGGTCGAAGAGGCCTGGTTCCGTTCGCTGGGTCTGGATCAGGGCCTGGGGCTGAAGGTCGGCCGGCAGCGTTCCGGTATCGGTTATCTGAACGGCCAGCATCCGCATATGTGGGATTTTGCCGATGCGCCGTTGATGTATCGGGCCTTGTTTGGCGACGAAGGGAGTTATCTGCAGGATGGCGTGCAGTTGAAATGGCTGGCACCGACCGAGTTGTTTGTCGAGTTGGGGGCCGAACTCGGCCGGGGCGCCGCCTTCCCGGGTAGCGAGCGCAACGTCAATGGTGCTGGGGCCAGCGCGCTGTTCGCCCATCTCGGCGGCGATCTCGGGGTTGCCCACACGTGGCGGGGGGGGCTGTCCTATTTGCAGACCCGGGCGCAGGATCGTTCGGCGCATTTCGAGGACGTGATCAATGGGGTCGAGGCGCTGGGTAATTTTTCCGGGCGGTCAAGCACCTGGTTGGCGGATTTTGTTTGGAAATGGGCACCGAACGGCAATCCGGCGGTGCGCAACCTGAAAGTGCAGGGCGAGTATTTCGTCCGCGCCGAGCAGGGTAACCTGGCCTGTGCCGAAGCGACGGCGGGGGTGGCGGTATCCTGTGATGGCGTGGTTAGCGATTACAGCACCCGCCAGCGCGGCTGGTATGCCCAGACTGTTTATCAATTTGCCCCGGCCTGGCGGGCAGGCTTGCGTTATGAACGCCTGGACAGCGGCCGGCGCGATCTGGGAACGAATGCGGCTTTTCTCGCGGTCGACGCCTATCGGCCACAAAAAAGCAGCGCGATGGTGGATTATCGCTGGAGCGAATTTTCGCGTCTGCGCTTGCAATATGCCGTCGACCAGGCGACGCCTGGCTTCACTGACCGGCAGTGGACCTTGCAATACGTGATGAGCCTTGGCGCGCATGGCGCCCACACCTATTAAGGAGATGCGCATGTCGCGTTATTTGATTGCTTTGTTGTGCGCTATCGTCACCGCACCGGCCATGGCGGCCTTGAATATTTTGGCAACCGTGCCGGAGTGGGGGGCGTTAGCCCAGGAACTGGGGGGCGACGCGGTCCGGGTGTATACCGCGACCACCGCCTTTCAGGATCCGCATCGTATCGAGGCCAGGCCATCGTTGATGGCCCAGGCGCGGCGGGCCGATCTGGTCGTTGCGGTCGGTGCCGACCTGGAAGTGGCCTGGTTGCCGCTGGTTCTGCGCGAATCCGGCAATGCTCGCATCCAGCCGGGGCAGCCCGCGTATTTCGAGGCAGCGGCGCAGGTGGCGCGCCTGGAAACACCGGCTACGGTCGACCGGGCACAGGGCGATGTTCACCCGGCAGGCAATCCGCATATTCACCTTGATCCACGCCTTGTCTTGCGGGTGGCGCAGGCCCTGAGTGCTCGCCTGGCCCAACTGGACCCGGGGCATGCCCCGCACTACCAGGCCCGGCAAGCCGAATTTGCTCGCCGATGGACGGCGGCGATGACCCGTTGGGCGGTGCAGGCTGCGCCTCTGCGGGGTGTCGGGGTAGTGGTGCATCATCGAGCGTTCGTCTATCTAGAGCACTGGTTGGGACTGGTCGAGCGCGGCGCACTGGAGCCGAAACCGGGCATTGAGCCCAGCGCCAGTCATCTGGCGGGTTTGCTGGCTCGGCAGGCGACGGCCCCGGCGGCGATGGTGCTGCGCACCCCGTATCAGCCGGCCGGACCCAGTGACTGGCTAGCTGGCAAGGCGGGTATTACGGCCGTGATGTTGCCCTATACCGTTGGAGGGACGCCGGCGGCAACTGATCTGTTCGGTTTGTTCGACGACAGCTTGGCGCGTTTGTTGTCGGCGCTGCGATGAGCGCACCCTTGTTGCAGTTGCAGGCGGCCGTCCTCGGCTGGCAGCAGCCCTGCTGCGGCCCGCTCAACCTGACCCTGGGGCGGGGTGAAGTGCTCGGCCTGGTCGGTCCGAACGGGGCGGGCAAGAGCACCTTGCTGGCCGCTCTGGCCGGTCGGGCCCGGGTTTTTTCTGGCGTACTCAAGGTGGCGCCTGGCGCCACCATCGTCCTGCAGACGCAGAATCCACCCCCTCTTGAGGGGCTGCCTTTATCCGGTCGCGATCTGCTGGCGCTGACCGAAGCGAGCGCGCAGGGGCTGCCGGATTGGCTGGCGGGTCGTCTCGACGAGCGTCTCGATCAATTGTCCGGTGGCCAGCGTCACTTCCTCGCTTTGTGGGCCATCCTGCAGTCCGCGGGCGACTTGGTGTTGCTCGACGAACCGACGAATCACCTGGATGCTGCCGGGGTGGCTTACCTGGCGGCTCACTTGCGTGAGCGGGTGGCGCTGGGGGCGGGCCTGCTCCTGGTCAGTCACGACAGCGATTTTGTGGCCATGGTGTGTGACCGGGTGTTGCACCTGGAGGCCTTCGATGGCCTTTGACCTTTTCCTGCTTCCTTTTCTGACTGGACTGGCGCTGGCGGTCTTGCTGCCGCTGCTGGGCTGTTATTTGCGCTTGCGGCAGCAATGGCTGGCTGCGCTGGCTTATGCACAGATGGCGGCGGCCGGGGCGTTGACGGCCGCTGTTGTGGCACTACCTGCGCTGCTGGGTGGCCTGCTGGCGGCGAGCTTGGCCGGTTTGTTGCGGCCGCTGTCGGCCCGGCGGCTGAGTGGCATGGCCGGCGACGTCCTGCTGCTGCTTGCCGGCTGGGCGGCCAGTGTCCTGTTAGTGGCACATTGGCCGCAGGCGGAACGGCTGGGGCATTCCTTGTTCGACGGGCAGTTGTATTTTGCTGGCGAACGCGAGCTGGGCTTGGCGTTGATGGCCTTGTTGCTAGCCTTGCTGTGGCTTTACCGTGGTCACCGGGGTTTGCTGCTGGCCCAGTTGTGGCCGGACCTTCAGCGCTTGCGTGGCCAGGCCCTGTGGCCGAGCCGGGTCGGATTCGATGTGCTGGTTGCGCTTTGTCTGGCGGTGGCCACGCTGGGGCTGGGCGTGATGGCTGTTTTCGCTTTGGCTTTCATTCCTCCGTGGCTGGCTTTTCGGCGGCAACGCAACTGGCGGCAGGCGCTGGGGTATGCCGTCCTGCTGGCGGTGCTGGCCTATGGCTTGGCTTTTGCCCTGGCGCTGAGCCTTGATCTACCCTTTGGCCCGGTATTGGCCTTGCTATTGGTCATTGGTGCTGTATTCATTGCGTGATGCGGCGCTGACGTGCTAAAACCAAGCACCTAGTTGCGGAGTTGTCATGGTTTTCTCGTTTTTTAAGAAAGCACCTGAAAAAATGCCCGAGCGGCCGGCGGCCCGGCCCAAGCCGATCGCCCCGGCGGCGCCTGTTGTCACCGCCGCGCCGCTGCAAGCGCCACAGAAATCGGCGAGCCTGGCGCCGCCCGTCGCCCGGTCGAAGCCATTGCCCGTCATGCCAGCAAAGCCTCTGGCAGCGGCGGCACGCCCTGTCGCGCCGCCGCCGGTGATCAAGCCAGCTGCACCTTTGGCCCCCCCCCGTCCCGCGCTCAAACCCTTGCCTCCGATCGACGATGAGGACGATTATTCCGAAGACCTAGAAGGGTTTGTCACCGTGTCAACCATCATGGGCATTGACGTCCGCGATGGCGTCGATCCCATGCAGGCCGATATTGAACACGTGGTGGTGATGTTCGCCAACGGTCAGGATGCGCTGGTGCGCTCGCTGCTTGAAGCGCATATCCAGAGTTATCCATGCCCCAAGGGGCGACCTTTCTGGCTGATGCTGTTCGATTTTTTGCACATTGCCGGTGATCGCGCTGCTTACGAGCGCTTGTCTGTTGAGTATGCCAAGATTTGCGAAATGTCGCCGCCGCCCTGGCGCGAATCGATGTCGACGACGGTGTGTGCGGTGTCCGGGGTTCGGCAATTGAATCTCAAGGGCGTGTTGACCGTGGATATCGCGCGGCCGGTGCTGGCTGAACTGGCACGGCTGCAGACGGCTGCGTCGCCGGTGCTCATCGATTGCGGCCAGTTGCTGGGGTGTGATGATGAAGTGGCGGGCCTGCTGGCGACGGCATTGCGCACGGCACGTCAGGCGGAGCAGGTCGTGAACCTGGTCGCGGTCGATCACTTGCAGCAGCGCCTGGATGATCGCCTGGTGACCGGAGAGGCGGCACACGAGGCGAGTTGGCTGCTGCTGCTTGAATTGCTGCAACGACATGGGTCGCAGGCGCATTTTGAGGAGCGGGCGGTGGATTACGCCATTACCTTCGAAGTCTCTCCGCCCTCATGGGAGCCGCGCCAGGACGCAGCTCCGCTCGAGATCAGCCTGCCGGTGGCGGAGACGGTGCATTATTTGCGCGGTGAGCTCAAAAACGAACATTTTGATAGCTTGTTGTCCGTGCTGGAGTTGCAGGATGCACCGATCATTGATTGCAGCGAACTGGCCCGGCTCGACTTCTTCTCGGCTGGTCAGATGGTCAATCGGCTGTCGCCCTACCGGGCGGCTGGTAAGGAAGTGGTCATTCGCAACCCCAATCATCTGGTGGCTGGCCTGATGGCCGTGGTGGGTGTTAACAAGCAGGCCAGCGTCATTCTTCCCAAGTCTTAGTTTCAGGAAAATATATGGAGCAATATCACGGTACGACCATCCTGTCGGTGCGTCGGGGCCAGTCGGTGAGCATGGGTGGCGACGGACAGGTCACGCTGGGCAATATCGTCATCAAGGGTACGGCGAAAAAAGTTCGTCGCCTGTATCAGGGACAGATTCTGGCGGGGTTTGCGGGGGGGACCGCTGATGCCTTCACACTGTTCGAGCGTTTTGAGGCCAAGCTGGACAAGCACCAGGGCAATTTGTTGCGTTCGGCAGTCGAACTGGCCAAGGACTGGCGCAGCGACCGGGCGCTGCGTCGCCTCGAAGCCATGCTGTCGGTGGCTGATCGTGAGCACTCGCTGGTGATTACCGGCAATGGTGATGTATTGGAGCCGGAGCATGGCATTGTGGCCATCGGTTCCGGCGGGGCGTACGCCCAAAGTGCGGCTCGGGCGCTGTTGGAAAATACCGAACTCAGCCCGCTGGACATCGTCACCAAGTCGCTGGAAATTGCCGGCGACCTGTGCATTTACACCAATCGTAATTTCACGCTGGAAACCCTCGAATGACGACCATGACCCCCAAGGAGATCGTCTCCGAACTCGACAAACATATTGTTGGCCAGCAAGCCGCCAAGAAGGCGGTGGCCATCGCCTTGCGCAATCGCTGGCGACGCTCGCAGGTGGCTGATCCCCTGCGCCAGGAAATTACCCCCAAGAACATCCTGATGATCGGCCCGACCGGCGTGGGCAAGACCGAGATTGCGCGTCGTCTGGCCCGTCTGGCCAATGCCCCCTTCATCAAGATTGAGGCGACCAAGTTTACCGAAGTGGGTTATGTTGGCCGCGATGTTGAGACCATCATCCGCGATCTGGTCGAGATGGCGATCAAGAGTCAGCGGGAGCAGGCGATGAAAGCCATGCGCGGGCGGGCCGAGGATGCCGCCGAGGAGCGGGTGCTGGATGTCTTGTTGCCCCCGGCGCGCAGTCCTGGGTTTTATGCTGAAGAATCGGCGTCGACCGCGGATAACGCGACGCGGCAGAAATTCCGCAAGAAATTGCGCGAGGGCGAACTCGACGACAAAGAGATCGATATCGAAGTCGCCGCTCCGGCCATGCAGGCGGAAATCTTCGCGCCGCCGGGTATGGAGGAACTGACCCAGCAGATTCAGGGCATGTTTCAGAACCTGGGCAATGCCAAAAAGAAGTCGCGCAAGCTGAAGATCAAGGAAGCGCTCAAGTTGCTGACGGATGAAGAGGCGGCCCGTCTGGTCAATGATGAAGAAACCAAGCTGGCGGCGGTGCGGGCGGTGGAGCAGAACGGTATCGTCTTCCTTGACGAAATCGACAAGGTGACTAGCCGCTCCGATAGTCAGGGGGCCGATGTGTCGCGTCAGGGTGTGCAGCGCGACCTGTTGCCGCTGGTTGAGGGGACGACGGTGTCGACCAAGTACGGCATGATCAAAACTGATCACATTCTATTTATTGCCTCGGGTGCCTTCCATCTGGCCAAGCCCTCCGACCTGATACCCGAGCTGCAGGGGCGCTTTCCGATTCGAGTTGAGTTGGATTCGCTGTCGGTCGCTGACTTTGAATGCATCCTGACCCAGACGGATGCCTGCCTGACCAAGCAGTATCAGGCATTGCTTGACACAGAAGGGGTCCGTGTCGAATTTGCCGCAGACGGTATCCGCCGCATGGCCGAGATTGCTTTTCAAGTGAATGAAAAGACCGAGAACATCGGGGCGCGTCGTCTGCATACGGTGATGGAGAAGTTGCTCGAGGAGGTGTCCTTCGACGCTGGGCGGCCGGGATTGACGGGCGTCGCGGTCGACGCGGCCTACGTCAATGAAAAGCTGGGTGAAGTGGCCGCCGACGAGGATTTGTCGCGCTACGTGCTGTAAGCGGGTATTCCCGACTAGGCTGGCGGCCCGGCCGCCCGTACTGTGGCTTGCTCTAAGTTGCCTGTGAGGATTGTCGTGTGGACGAATCGAGCCTGAGTTTTCGCCTGCTCGCCATCCTGTTTCCCATTTTTGGCATTGTCGCGGCCGGGTTTTTTTACGGGCGTAAACACAAGCCGGAAATGGCGGTGGCCAACCGCCTGAACATGGATGTTTTCGTGCCGGCCCTGGTCTTTGCGGCCATGGCCGGGAAGTCCTTTGATCTGGCGGCCTATGCGCCGCTGGCCTTGGGGGGACTCCTGGTGTTGGCCAGTTGTGGCTTGCTGGCCTGGCCGCTGGCCCGCTTGATTGGTGTGGCGCCCAAAACCCTGGTGCCGCCGATGCTGTTCAACAATTCCGGCAATATCGGCCTGCCGCTGGCCGTGCTGGCCTGGGGCGAGAGCGCACTGCCTGCAGCGGTGATCCTGTTCATGGTCGAGAACACGCTGCATTTTTCCTTTGGCGCACGCCTGCTCGACCCGAAAACCCGTTTGTTGACCTTGTGGCGTGTTCCGGTGGTTTTTGCGGCGATCGCTGGGTTGACCGTGGCCTTGCTCAATATCGCAGTCTGGACGCCGCTGATCATCGCCATCAAGATGCTGGGCGATGTTTCGGTGCCCTTGCTGTTGTTCTCGCTTGGCGTGCGGATGACCGATGTCAGTTTTGGCGAGTGGCGCCTGGCGGTGGGCAGTGCCGTGTTGCGACCGCTGGCCGGCATGGTCATTGCGGCTGGGGTCATCACCTTGCTGGGGCTGAGTGGGCGCGATGCGGCGATGCTGTTTGTCTTTGGTGCCTTGCCGCCGGCAGTGCTCAATTTCCTTTTTGCCGAGCGTTATCAGCAGGAGCCGCAGCGTGTGGCATCGATCGTCTTGATCGGCAACCTGGCCGCCTTGATTTTCCTGCCGCTGGCCTTGGCCTGGGTGTTGAAAAATTGAAATCGATCACGGTCGACCACTCGCGGCAATTGAAAATCAGCCGCTGAAGCGGTCCATTTGCCGGCGGTCGCGTTTGGTCGGCCGGCCGTGGATTTCCGCGGCGGGTTCGTGTTCGAACTGGCGGCGCAGTTGCGCTGCCAAGCGAGCGGCGAGACTGTCGGCGGTTTCTTCATAGAGCAGGCGGGCTTCTGGCGCCGGGCCACGCTTTTCCGACAAGCCCTGAACGATGACTTCCCAGCGCATTTCGCCGTGGCAGATGTCGAGTCGGTCGCCGACCTTGACCTCACGCGCTGGCTTGGGGGCGCTGCCATTGAGTTTGATCTTGCCGCCACTGACCGCATCGCTGGCCAGGCTGCGCGTCTTGAAGAAGCGCGCCGCCCACAGCCATTTGTCGACACGAACGCCCATCAGATGGGGAGCATCTGCTCGCCGGCGTAAAGCTGTTCGACGGTTTCGCGCTGACGGATGCGGTGCACCTGATCGCCATCGACCATGACTTCCACCGCGCGCGGCCGGGTGTTGTAGTTGGAGGCCATGGCCATGCCGTAGGCACCAGCCGACATGACGGCCAGCAGGTCGCCCGGTTGCACGCATAGCGGACGGGCCTGGCCAAGGAAATCGCCCGTTTCGCAGACCGGGCCGACCACGTCGTAGTCGCGGGGGGCGCCGTCACGCGGCATGACCGGGTGGATGTCGTGCCAGGCTTCGTAGAGGGCGGGGCGCATCAGGTCGTTCATCGCCGCGTCGATGATGGCAAAATTCTTGCCATCACCTTCCTTGAGAAATTCGATGTGGGTCAGCAGCAGGCCGGCGTTGCCGACCAGGCGGCGACCAGGTTCCATGACGATCTGCAAACCACGCCCGGCCAGCTTGTCGAGCAGCGGGTTGAGGTAGGCGGCAACGGTTGGCTGCGTTTGTTCGGCCTTGTACTTGATGCCGAGGCCGCCGCCGATGTCGAGGTGATGGAGTGTGATGCCTTCTGCGGTCAACTGGTCGACCAGAGCCAAAATGCGGTCAAGGGCTTCGACGAAGGGGGCCGGGTCGAGCAATTGTGAGCCAATGTGGCAGTCAATGCCGGTCACTTCGATATTCGGCAAGGCGGCGGCGCGGCGGTAGAGGGCCAGCGACTGCGCATAGGCGATACCGAACTTGGCTTCCTTGAGGCCGGTCGAGATGTAGGGGTGCGTCTTGGGGTCGACATTGGGATTGACCCGAAAACTAATCGGTGCTTTTTTGCCACATTGGCCAGCAACCTCGTTGAGTCGCTCAAGCTCGGGGGCCGACTCAATGTTGAAGCAGAAGATGCCGACATCGAGCGCCTGTTTCATTTCAGCGGCGGTTTTGCCCACACCGGAGAAGACGACCTTTTTCGGATCGGCGCCGGCGGCCAGCACACGCTGCAGTTCGCCAGCGGAGACGATGTCGAAACCGGCACCGAGACGGGCAAAGAGATTGAGAATGGCCAGGTTGGAATTGGCCTTGACGGCATAGCAGACCAGCGCGTTAGCGCCGGTAGGGTGGGCACCGAGGACATCCTGGAATTCCTGCAGCGATTCGCTGAGCGCGGCGCGGGAATAAACATAGGCCGGTGTGCCGAATTGTTCAGCGATGGCGGGCAGGGCGACATTTTCGGCGTGGAGAACGCCGTTCTTCAGGGTAAAGGCAGTCATGGATTCCGGGCGGGAGGGGGCGTGCTAACATTCTTGGCTGTCGCCTTCTGGCCACTACCGAGCAAAGGCTCTGGGTGTGGGCCAGGGGGCAGTTCGAGTGGGCCTTTCATGCCGCAGGCGGCAAGGCTCAGGGTGATCAGCAAGGCAGCGATTCTGGACATGTTCAGCAGGCTGTCAAATAAGAGCGGGATGGTAGCACACGATGGAAGACAGCGAATTCAACGCCTTGGCCGAAGCGACTCTGAACCGGATCGACCGTGCCTGCGAAACCTCGGGGGCCGAGCTTGATGTCGAACTGGCGCCTGGCGGCGTCCTGGAAATTGAATTCGACGACGGTAGCAAGATCATCGTCAATCGGCATGGCGTCGCCAAGGAAATCTGGGTGGCAGCCCGAGCCGGTGGTTTTCATTTTCGGTGGGATGGCACGGCCTGGCGCGATACGCGCGACGGTGCCGAGTTGATGGCGAAGTTGTCGGTGCTCGCCAGCCAGCAGGCCGGCGAAACCATACAACTCAGCTGAGTTAATAACCCGCCGAATTCAGTAGGTCGACGCCTGCTGGCTCGGTCGGCCCTTCGGGGGGGTGCTGCGCCATGATTTGTGGCACGTTCTCGGCATAGACCCACTGGCTTTGCCCTCGGATGGTGACCTGGGTCAGTCCTTCCGGAGGCTCGGGTGTTTGCTCCGGGGTGTCTTTCAGGGCTTCTTTCATGTAGCCAATCCAGATCGGCAGCGCCGCCGCGCCGCCGGTTTCCTTGTTGCCCAGGTTTTTGGGCTGGTCAAAGCCAATCCAGGCACAGCTGGCCGTGGTCATCTGGTAGCCACAGAACCAGGCGTCCACATATTCGTTGGTCGTGCCAGTCTTGCCGGCCAGATCACGTCGCTTCAGTTGGCCGGTAGCCCGGGCGGCGGTGCCGTAGAGGGTGACGTCGCGCAGCATGCTGTCCATCATGAAGGCGTTACGCGGATCGATGATGCGGCTTGCTTCGTCACCAGCCGCAGGTTCGTCGGCCTGGGCCAGAATCTGGCCGCGTTCGTCGCGAATGTCGCGCACGATGTGCGGGTTGACCCGGTAGCCGCCATTGGCGAAAACCGCGTAGCCGGTCACCATCTGCCATGGGGTGGCTGACCCGGCGCCCAGGGCCATGGTCAGGTAAGGCGGATGCTTGTCGGCCTCAAAGCCAAAACGGGTGACGTAGTCTTGCGAGTACTGGGGGCCGATGGTTTGCATCAGGCGGATCGAGACCATGTTTTTCGACTTGGCGAGCGCGGTGCGCAAGCTCATCGGGCCGTCGTATTTGCCGTCGTAATTTTTCGGTTCCCAGGCTTGCGAGCCGGTTTCAGCAGCGGAAATGACGATCGGTGCGTCATCCACCATGCTGCCTGGGAAGTAGCCTTTTTCCAGTGCGGCAGAATAAACAAAGGGCTTGAAACTCGATCCTGGTTGGCGCCAGGCCTGGGTCACATGGTTGAACTTGTTGCGATTGAAGTCGAAACCACCGACCAGAGCACGGATTGAGCCATCGTGTGGCGAGACGGCGACCAGGGCGGACTCGACTTCTGGCAATTGGCTGATTTGCCATTTGTTGTGGTCATCTTTTTGCAGGCGGATGACGGCGCCGCGTTTCAGCCGTTTGTTGGGTGGCGCCTTGTCATCCAGCATGCGGGCTGCAAACTTCAGGGCGTCGCCGGTCAGCGTGACCGATTCGCCCCCCTTGCGGTAGGCAACGAGGCGTTTGCTGTCGGCTTCGAGCACGATGGCCGGGATGAGGTCGTCGGCATCGCTGATCTCCTGCAGGGCGACGTCGATGGCTTCGTCCTGCTCTGACTGAATGGTGCGCATGTCGATATAGGATTCGGCGCCCCGGTAACCATGTCGCCGATCGTAATCCATCACGCCACGGCGCAGGCTGCGATAGGCTGCTTCCTGTTCAGACTTGATCAGGGTGGTGTAAATCTTCATGCCGCGAGAATAAATCTCTTCCGGGAAACGCTCGGCAGCAATCTGGCGGGCCATTTCTGCGGCAAATTCGGCGTGGACCGCGTACTCGGACAATTCCCGCTTGATGATCAGCGGTTCCTTCAGTGCGGCTTCGCGTTGTTGTTCGGAAATGTGGCCCAGTTCGAACATGCGGCGCAGTACATATTGCTGACGCAGACGGGCGCGCTTTGGATTGGCGATCGGGTTGTAGGCCGACGGCGCCTTGGGTAATCCAGCCAGCATGGCGGCCTCTGCCACTGAGATTTGCGATAGTGGCTTTCCGAAATAGATCTGTGCCGCGGCGGCAAAGCCATAGGCGCGTTGGCCGAGGAAAATCTGGTTCATGTACAACTCGAAAATTTGATCCTTGCTCAGGTTGTGTTCGATTTTCAGTGACAGCAGCGCTTCGTACAGTTTGCGGGTATAGGTTTTTTCGGTGGTCAGGAAAAAATTGCGGGCGACTTGCTGGGTAATGGTCGATGCGCCCTGACGTTTGCCACCACTCATTAGGTTGGAACTGGCCGCGCGAAGAATGCCAAGGTAGTCGATGCCACCGTGCTGGTAAAAGCGGTCGTCCTCAGCCGCTAAAATAGCCTGCTTCATGACTTCGGGAACCTCGTGAATCGACACCACGGCGCGTCGCTCTTCGCCGAACTCGCCGATCAGGAAGCCGTCGGCGGTATAGATGCGCAGCGGCACCTTGGGCCGATAATCGGTCAAAACTTCCAGCGAAGGGAGGTTGGGGTAGGCCAGGGCGACGACCATGGCCGCCAGGGCGATCCCCATGGCGATCAGGCCAAGCAGAGCGATCAACGGGTATAGAAACAGGCGTAGCGCCAAGGGAAGAGAGGCCACGGTGCGGTGTGTTTGATTGAGGTCGGCGCATTATACGCTGCCCCCAGGCGGCACCGTTAAAGTGCTTTACAGGGCAAGGGCTTGTTGCTAGCATCTGAAGTGAATTATTGCTTTTCCTTCTAACTTCGTAATCCGTAAGGACTTTTTTGGGGGTGTGGTGGGTATTGATATCTCCGCGTTGTTCAGTCCCAAGGCCCGTCCCCTGCTTGGCCTGGATGTCAGTTCATCTGCTGTCAAGCTGGTTGAGCTAACCGCCAACGGCAAGGATGCCTATCGCGTCGAGCGCTATACCATCGAAGCATTGCCCAAGGATGCCGTATCGGATGGCAATATTGCCAATCTCGAAGTGGTGGTCGATTGCGTGCGGAGAGCCTGGAAACGACTCGGTACATCGACCCGGAATGTGGCGATGGCACTGCCAGCCTCAGCCGTCATTACCAAAAAAATTATCGTCCAGGCCGGCTTGCGCGACGAAGAACTGGAAGCCCAGGTTGAGTCTGAGGCCAATCAATATATCCCCTTTGCTATTGATGAGGTTAATCTTGACTATCAGTTGATCGGGCCTGCGCCTTCGTCGCCTGATGAGGCCGAAATTCTGATTGCCGCCTCCAAGAAGGAGCGGGTTGAAGATCGGGTGGCAATTGCCGATGCGTCAGGTTTGAAAGCGGTGGTCATCGATATCGAGAATTTTGCCCTGTTGTCAGCCTACACCCTGATCGAACGGCAGTTGCCGGATGCTGGAAGAAACCAGATCGTAGCCCTGATCGATGCTGGGGCTAGCGTGATGAATCTGACCGTGCTGCGCAACGGTCAGCAAGTTTATGCTCGTGAGCAGGCTTTTGGTGGCAGTCAGTTGACCCAGGACATCACCCGTCATTACGGCATGACTTTCGAGGAGGCCGAGACAGCCAAGCGCACTGGTAATCTACCGGATGGTTACGAGTTGGAACTGCTGACGCCTTTTGTCGAGAGCCTGGCATTGGAAGTGTCGCGCGCCCTGCAGTTTTTCTTTACCTCGACGCAGTTCAATCAGGTAGACCACATTGTTCTGGCGGGTGGTTGTGCTGTGATTCCCGGTGTCGATGAAGTCGTGGCGACGCGCACCCAGGTCAATACGCTGATCGCCAACCCGTTTGCCAACATGGAGTTGTCTGATCGTGTCCGTGCCCGCAATCTGCTGGCCGATTCATCTGCCTTGATGGTGGCTTGTGGCCTGGCTCTGCGGAGGTTTGACCCGGCATGATACGCATCAATCTGCTGCCCCATCGTGAAGCGGCACGCAAGGAGCGTCGCGAGCAGTTTTTTGTCCTGACCGGTCTGATTTTCGTCCTGGCCGTGCTGGTTATTTTTGCGATATACACCTTGATTGATGGTTGGGTCAGCACCCAGTCCGGACGCAATACCTATCTAAAACAGGAAATCGCCCAGCTTGATACCCAGCTTGAACAGATTAAACGCCTCAAGGAGCAGAGCCAGGCCTTGCTGGCGCGCAAGCGGGTGATTGAGGACTTACAGCGTGACCGCGGCGAAACGGTTTATTTGCTGAGCGAATTGGTCAAGCAGGTCCCGGAGGGGGTGTATCTGAAATCGATCAAGCAGAACGGTGTCGACGTCGGGTTGATGGGGTACGCCCAATCGAATGCCCGTGTTTCGGCGTTGATGCGCAATATTGACGATTCGTCCTGGCTGGAGCAACCGCAACTCATTGAAACCAAGGCATCGGTCTTGAATGCGCGGCGAATCAATGAATTTTCGATGAATTTCAAGTTAACCCGGAATTCATCGGAGACGGAAGGAAAGTGAGCATGAAGTCGCTCAATCTGCCGAAGATCGATATCGAGGGAATTCTCGACGACTTCCGCTACATAAACCCTAATGATCCGGGGGCATGGCCGACGATTCCAAAAGTGGTGATCTTGCTCGGCTTTTTTGTATTCGTTCTGGTGGCCGGCTGGTGGTTTGTCTGGTCGGACCAACTGGCTGATCTCGATCGGCAGCAGCAGGACGAGCAAACCCTGAAGCAGCAATTCATCGACAAGAAGCGGCAAGCCGTCAATCTTGATCTCTATACGCAGCAACTGGCCGAGATCGACCGCTCCTTTGGTGCTCTGCTCAAACAATTGCCTAATCGTTCGGAAATCGAGGCGTTACTGATTGAAGTCAACCAGGCCGGTTTGGGCCGTGGTCTGCAATTTGAATTGTTCCGGCCGGGGAGTGAGGCAATCAAGGATTTTTATGCCGAGTTGCCGGTGGCGGTGAAAATCAATGGCTCATATCACGACGTTGGTGCCTTTGCGGCAGATATTGCCAAATTGCCGCGCATCGTGACTTTGAACAACATCAGTATCCTGCCGCTGAAGGATGCGGGCACTCTGTCGCTCGATGCCACCATCAAAACCTTCCGCTACCTGGATGAAGAAGAAATTGCACGGCAGAAGAAGCCCCGTCCGGGAGCCAAGAAGTGAAGCGAATTTTGCTGTTGACCCTGTGCGCCATGCTGGCGGCCTGTGCTGATGGTGATCACGAAGATGTTCGGCGCTGGATGGAAGACAATTCGCGTGACCTGCGTGGGCGGATTGCTAAATTACCGGAAGTGCTGCCGTATCAGCCGGTGCCCTACGAGGTGGAGTCGCTGACCGACCCCTTCCGGCCGTCGAAGATTGAGCCCGATGCCAAGTATCGTCAGGGTAACGGCAAGGGTGGCGCATTCCAGCCTGATTTCGAAGCTCGGGATTTGCGTAACGAAGTGCTCGAAAAATATCCGCTTGAATCGCTGACCATGATTGGTCGTTTGGTGATCAACGGTCGACCGATTGCGCTGATTAAATACGAAGATCGCGTACGTCAGGTCAAGGTGGGCGGCTATATCGGCCTGGACTTCGGGGTGGTGACGGCGATCACCGAAAATGAAGTCAAGGTCAAGGAACTGGTGCAAGACTCGGCAGGTGACTGGAGTGAGCGTTCAAGCTCGCTGTTGCTGCAGAGCAAGGAGGGAATTCAACAATGAAATTCATTTATCGTGTGCTGCTGCGAGCACTGACTGGCGTGCTACTGCTGGCGGGCGTGTCGACGCACGCTTGGGCAGCCAATGCTATCGAGGCGATCAATGTGGCACAGCAAGGCAGCGACGTGACTTTGCGCATTGACCTTAAAGACGCCCTGAGTGCGCCGCCTGCGGGTTTTGCCGTTGCCAATCCGGCGAAAATTGCCTTTGATTTTCCGTTGACCGCGAATGCCTTGGGTAAAACTTCACAACAGGTCAATGAAGGTGATTTGCGCAGCCTAAATGTGGTGGAAGTTTCGGATCGGACCCGGCTGGTCCTCAATCTGTTGCACAGCATGAATTACCGTACGCGTCTTGAGGGCAAGTCGCTCTATGTCACCTTGTCCCCAGTGTTGGTGCCGGGGGCGGCACCGACTGCCGGTGCAGCAACACGTTTTGTAGAAGAAACCGCCATAGGTAATGCACACGCCATTCGCGATGTCGTCTTTCGCCGCGGCAAGAGCGGCGAAGGGCGTGTCGTGGTTGATCTCAGTGATGCAGGCACCGGTATCGATATTCGCCAGCAAGGCAGTTCGTTGGTCGTGGATTTCATCAAAACGGCCTTGCCGCAGCATCTGGCCCGCAAGCTCGATGTGCTGGATTTCGCGACGCCGGTTGAGGGGGTGGAAACGCGTAGCCTGGGTGAAAACGTCCGCATGACTATCACGCCCAAGGGTTTATGGGAGCATAACGCCTACCAAAGTGACAATCAGTTTGTGGTCGAGGTCCGGCAGATTATTGAAGATCCGAACAAACTGGTGCAGGGCAGCAAGATCGGCTATCAGGGACCGCGGGTCAGTATCAATTATCAGAACGGTGACGTTCGTGCCTTGCTACGCCTGATGGCTGAGGAATTGGGGCTCAATGCAGTGATCAGCGAGACGGTGAGCGGCTTTACCACCTTGGTACTTAAGGATGTGCCGGCCGATCAGGTGATCGACATCATTTTCCAGCAAAAGGGGCTGGATATGCGCAAGAAGGGCAACATCATCATGATTGCCCCGCGTGATGAAATTGCCACCCGCGAGAAGCAGGATTTCGAATCGAAACAGCAGATCAGCGAACTTGAGCCGCTGAAAATGGAGCAGTTCACGCTGAATTATCAGAAGGCGGTCGACGTGGCTCGCCTATTAAATGGCTTGTCGGTTACCGGGGCGCAGGGTGGTGCCGCAGCGCAACCGGCGGCGGCGAATGCCAATTCGGCAGCGCAGAGGATTCTCAGCAAGCGGGGAAGTGCGGTTGCTGACCCGCAATCAAATATTCTGTTTGTCCATGACATTCCGAGCAAGCTTGAGGAAATCAATGCCTTCATCAAGACGATTGATGTTGGTGCGCGCCAGGTGTTGATTGAGGCACGGGTCGTTGAGGCCAGCGATGATTTCAACAAGAGTCTGGGGACGAAGCTTGGGCTAATTAACTCGAAGGCGGTTCAGGTCGGGGGGAGTGGGGTTGGCTTTGTTGGCGGTAGCTATACCCCAGGGACCAACGCTTTAAGCTATAGCGGTACGACGGTTACAAGTAGTGGTACCGCTGCATCATTAACGCAGACGCCCATGATGGGTGTCAATTTGCCCTCATACACATCGGAAGGGGGGAGCCTGGCTTTTTCCTTGTTCAATTCCAGTTTGACCCGAATACTGAATTTGGAAATTGCTGCGCTGCAATCGGATGGGATTGGCAAGCTGATTTCGAGTCCGCGTGTCATTACGGCCAATAACGTCAAAGCCAAAATCGAGGACGGTACGGAGATTCCGTATGTCACGACCACTAACAGCGGGGGGGTGACGACACAGACGGTGGCTTTCAAGCCGGCCAAACTCTCCTTGGAGGCGACGCCGCAGATTACGCCGGAGGGCACGGTCAAGATGGCGCTGCTGATCAAGAAGGAGGAGGCCGACTGGACGCGGGCGGTGCTGGGGAATCCGCCGATCAAGAGTTCGGTGGTCGAAACCAATGTCGTGGTCGAAAATGGCGGCACGGTGGTTGTCGGCGGGGTCTACATCACCAATCAACAAACCTCGGTGGAGAAAGTGCCTTTGCTGGGTGATCTGCCCTTACTGGGCTGGATGTTCAAGTACAAGAACGACCTGGGGTCGCGACGTGAGTTGCTGATTTTTATCACGCCACGAGTGATTTCCGAAAAGATGCGCCTGGAGTAGAGTTTCGGCGAGTGGTTTTCGTGGGGCCGGCCTAGCCGGCCCTTGTTTTTTGTCGGGTGATGGGTGTCTCAGCTAAAATCCGGTCGTGAAAAATCGTACAAACATCTATTTGATCGGCCTGATGGGGGCCGGCAAGACGACGGTGGGTCGTCAGTTGGCCAAACGCCTGGGGCGGCCGTTCTATGATTCCGATCATGAAATCGTTGAGCGAACCGGGGTGCCGATTCCCACCATCTTCGAAATTGAGGGTGAGGACGGTTTTCGCCGCCGCGAAGCGCAGACGATTGCCGAGTTAACCGAGGGTGATGGGATTGTCTTGGCAACGGGCGGCGGCGTGGTTTTGCGCGAAGAGAATCGCCAGAGGTTGCATGACACCGGTTGGGCGGTCTATCTGAATGTGCCGCCAGTCATGCTGTTTCAACGGACCCGCCATGATCGCAACCGACCGCTGCTGCAGGTGGATGATCCGCTGGCCCGGCTTGAAGAGCTGCATGCGCAACGTGACCCGCTCTATCGGGAAACGGCGCATTTGGTGGTCGACGGCTCGCATTTGATTGCCTCGGGTATCGTTCATTATTTGTTGAGGGAGTACGGGCGTCTATGCAACAAGGTTTAGTGGATAGTTTGCAGGTCAGTCTGGGTGATCGCTCTTATCCGATCCACATTGGCTGTGGTTTGCTGGCGCGGGCGGATTTGTTACCGCCCCGTTTGGCCGGACGGCAGGTTGCAGTGGTCAGTAACACAACCGTAGCGCCCCTGTATCTGGATGCCTTTTCAGCAACCTTGGCCGAGGCCGGGGCCAAGGTGTTGCCTGTGATTTTGCCGGATGGTGAAGCCTACAAGACCTGGGAGACGCTGAATCTGATTTTTGACGCCCTGCTTGGGGCGCATTGTGAGCGCGGCACGGTCTTGTTTGCCCTGGGTGGCGGGGTGATTGGCGACATGGGGGGGTTTGCTGCGGCGTGTTATCAGCGCGGCATGCCTTTTGTGCAGGTGCCGACTACCTTGCTGTCCATGGTCGACTCCTCCGTCGGGGGAAAAACAGCGATCAATCATCCGTTGGGCAAGAACATGATCGGGGCTTTTTATCAACCGCAGCGGGTGCTGATCGATATATCAACGCTAACCACCTTGCCGGATCGTGAATTTAAAGCAGGTTTGTCTGAGGTCATCAAATATGGCCTGATCCGCGACTTGCCCTTTTTCTGCTGGCTGGAACAGAACATGGGACGTTTGCTGGCGCGTGACGAAGCCGTCTTGATTGAGGCTGTTTATCGCTCTTGTGCCAATAAGGCCGAGGTCGTGGCAGCGGATGAGCGTGAGCAAGGCGAACGCGCTCTGCTCAATCTGGGGCACACCTTCGGGCATGCGATTGAAACCGGTTTGGGTTATGGCATCTGTCTGCACGGTGAGGCGGTGGCGGTCGGCACGCTAATTGCTGCCGAATTGTCCCGTGATCTTGGTTTTTTGACGCAGGCGGATGTTGACCGCATTGATGCAATCTTTGACCAGGCGGGTTTGCCGGTACGTGGTCCTGCCATGGCGGCGGTGCGGTTCCTTGAATTGATGCGCCACGACAAGAAAGTAGTTGATGGTCGCATGCGTCTTGTCTTGCTGGAGGCGGTGGGGCGGGCCGTGGTTTCAGAGCTGGCTAGCGAGGTGCAGATGGCGGTCGCAATTGATGCCAGATGCACCTGATTGGTGGTGACATGGCCGTTATTTGGCCATTCTGGTGCATTGCAGCATCTTGAATTGACAGTGGTTTGCCAGTATATTTAATGGTTGCCTCAAATTTTCGTACAGGCCGAAGCGCTTTTTTATGATGCTCGGCTTTTTTCATCAGTGGTCGAGTGTTTTTGGCCAGCTTATATGAAGGAACGCGTGTGATGGAACCGGCAGTACCTGATCGGCAGGGTTTGTACGACCCCGCCAACGAGCACGACGCTTGCGGCGTGGGCTTTGTGGCTCATGTCAAAGGCCAGAAAAGTCATAGCATCGTCGAGCAGGGTTTGTTGATCCTGAAAAATATCGATCACCGCGGTGCCGTAGGTGCCGATCCCCTGCAGGGTGACGGTGCCGGTATCCTGATCCAGATTCCGGATCAGCTCTACCGCGAGGAAATGGCCAAAAAAGGCGTCGAACTGCCGCCGGTCGGTGAGTACGGCGTCGGCATGGTCTTCCTGCCGCGCGAAGCCGCTTCCCGCCATGCCTGCATGGAAGAGATCGAGCGCTCCATCGAAGCCGAAGGCCAGCGCCTGCTGGGCTGGCGTGATGTGCCGGTCAATGCTGAGATGCCGATGTCGCCGGTGGTGCGTGCCACGGAGCCGGTCATTCGCCAGGTCTTCGTGGGGCGCGGGCCGGATGTGTTTGTGACCGATGCCTTCGAACGCAAGCTTTACATCATCCGCCGCCGTGCCGCGAACGCCATCAAGGGGCTCAAGCTCAAGCATGGTCAGGAATTCTACGTCCCGTCCTTCTCTGCCCGGACCATCAACTACAAGGGTCTGTTGCTGGCGGATCAGGTCGGCGTCTATTACAAGGATCTGGAAGACAAGCGGGCGGTGTCTGCGCTGGCGCTGGTGCACCAGCGTTTCTCGACCAACACTTTCCCGACCTGGGATCTCGCCCACCCATTCCGCTACATTGCCCACAACGGTGAAATCAATACCGTCCGTGGCAACGTCAACTGGTTCAAGGCGCGTGAGCAGGCGATTTCTTCGCCCATCCTCGGTGACGATCTAAAGAAAGTCTGGCCGCTGCATTATCCCGGCCAGTCCGACTCGGCGGCCTTCGACAATGCCCTGGAACTGCTGGTCATGGGCGGTGGCTACTCGCTGGCCCAGGCGGTCATGTTAATGATCCCGGAAGCCTGGGAAAAACATACGACCATGGATGAAAGTCGTCGTGCTTTCTATGAATACCATGCGGCGATGATGGAGCCATGGGATGGCCCCGCGGCAGTGGCTTTTACCGATGGCCGTCAGATTGGTGCCACGCTCGATCGGAATGGCCTGCGCCCAGCCCGCTACCTGGTGACCGATGACGACTTCGTGGTCATGGCCTCCGAATCTGGTGTGTTGCCGATTCCGGAAAAGAAGATCGTCAAGAAATGGCGCCTGCAGCCGGGCAAGATGTTCCTGATCGACATGGAGCAAGGCCGCATCATCGACGATAAGGAGCTGAAGGATTCGTTAGCCAACGCCCGGCCGTATCGTGAGTGGATTGAAAAAATCCGTATCAAGCTCGACGAAGTGCCGGCTGCCGACGAAAAGTGCGCCGTGCCGCCTGCCTCGCAATTGGATCGTCAGCAGGCCTTCGGTTACACCCAGGAAGACATCAAGGTCGTTCTGGAACCCATGGCACAGAATGGCGAGGAGCCGACCGGCTCCATGGGGACCGACTCCGCCCTGCCGGTGTTGTCCAAAAAGAACAAGACGCTCTACACCTACTTCAAGCAGTTGTTTGCGCAGGTAACGAATCCGCCGATCGACCCGATCCGCGAAGAGTTGGTCATGTCGCTGGTGTCCTTCATCGGGCCGAAGCCCAATCTGCTGAACACGGTCGACGTCAATCCGCCGATCCGTCTTGAAGTGTCGCAGCCGGTGCTGACCTGCACGGACATTGAAAAGCTGCGCAACATCGAGAAGTACACCTCGAACAAGTTCCGTTCCTTCGAACTGGATATCTGCTATCCGGTCGCCTGGGGCAAGGAAGGCATCGAAGCGCGCCTGGCCTCGCTGGCTGCGGACGCTGAAGATGCGGTTCGCTCGGGGGCCAACATCCTGATCGTCTCCGATCGCAAGGTCGACGCCGAACATCTCGCCATTCCGGCCTTGTTGGCCACTTCGGCTATTCACCAGCATCTGGTCAAGCAGGGTCTGCGCACCAGCACGGGCCTGGTGGTCGAAACAGGTTCGGCGCGTGAAGTTCATCACTTCGCCCTGCTTGGCGGTTTTGGTGCGGAAGCGGTCCACCCGTATCTGGCACTGGAAACCATCGAGGGCTTTGCCAAGGGTGATGCCGAAAAGGCCGAGAAGTACGTCAAGAACTTCATCAAGGCGATTGGCAAGGGCTTGTGCAAGGTTATGTCCAAGATGGGCATCTCGACCTACATGTCCTACACCGGTGCTCAGATTTTCGAAGCCATCGGCTTGCAGAAGGAATTTGTCGAAAAGTATTTCACCGGTACGCCGTCGAACATCGAGGGGATCGGTGTGTTCGAAGTGGCCGAGGAAGCCATTCGCCTGCACAGCGATGCTTTCTCGCCAGATCCCGTGCTGGCCAACATGCTTGATGCCGGCGGCGAGTACGCCTTCCGTATCCGTGGTGAAGAGCACATGTGGACGCCGGATTCGATCGCCAAGTTGCAGCATGCCACGCGCTCGAACCAGTACGAGACCTACAAGGAGTATGCCAAGCTGATCAATGATCAGACCAAGCGTCACTTGACTCTGCGCGGCCTGTTTGAATTCAAGTCGCAAGGTGAGGCCGTTCCGCTGGATGAAGTCGAATCCGCCAAGGAAATCGTCAAACGCTTTGCTACCGGCGCCATGTCCCTCGGCTCGATCTCGACCGAGGCGCACACCACGTTGGCTGTGGCGATGAACCGCATCGGCGGCAAGTCGAACACCGGTGAAGGCGGTGAGGATGCCAAGCGCTTCCTGCCGCTCAAGGCTGGCCAGAAGTTGTCGGAAGTGATCGGTGCATCGCGTATCGAGCGTGATTACGAATTCAAGGAAGGCGATTCCCTGCGTTCGGCGATCAAGCAGGTGGCATCCGGGCGTTTCGGTGTGACTACCGAATACCTGGTCAATGCCGACCAGATCCAGATCAAGATGGCGCAGGGTGCCAAGCCGGGTGAAGGCGGTCAGTTGCCGGGCGCCAAGGTGTCCGAGTACATCGGCAAGCTGCGTCATTCGGTGCCGGGCGTCACGCTGATCTCGCCGCCGCCACACCATGACATCTACTCCATCGAGGATCTGGCTCAACTGATTCACGACCTGAAGAATGCCAATTCGACGGCATCGATCTCGGTCAAGCTGGTCTCGGAAGTCGGCGTCGGCACGGTGGCTGCCGGTGTCGCCAAGGCCAAGGCAGATCATCTGGTGATCGCCGGTTTTGACGGTGGCACAGGTGCCTCTCCGGTCTCTTCCATCAAGCATGCCGGTACGCCGTGGGAACTTGGACTGTCCGAAACCCAGCAAACGCTGGTGCTCAACCAGTTGCGGTCGCGCATCCGCGTTCAGGTCGATGGCCAGATGAAGACCGGCCGCGATGTCGTCATCGGTGCCTTGCTCGGTGCCGACGAATTCGGTTTCGCGACTGCGCCGCTCGTTGTCGAGGGCTGCATCATGATGCGCAAGTGCCATCTGAATACTTGTCCAGTAGGCGTCGCCACGCAAGATCCGGAGTTGCGCAAGCGCTTCAGCGGTCAACCCGAACATGTGGTCAATTATTTCTTCTTCGTCGCCGAGGAAGTCCGCGAAATCATGGCCCAGCTGGGCATCCGCAAGTTCGATGATCTGGTCGGCCGTGCCGATTTGCTCGACACCCGCCCGGGAATTGAACACTGGAAGGCCAAGGGTCTGGATTTCAGCAAGGTCTTCTATCAGCCGAACGTGCCGCCGGAAGTGTCGCGTCGCCACGTAGACACGCAAGACCATGGTCTCGACAAGGCGCTGGATCACCAGTTGATCAAGGCGGCCAAGCCGGCACTCGAAAAGGGCCAGAAGGTCCAGATCGAGACCAGGATCATCAACGTCAATCGCACCTGCGGCACCATGCTCTCCGGCGAAGTCGCCAAGCGCTATGGCAATGCCGGCCTGCCGGACGATACCATCCACGTCAAACTGACTGGTACTGCCGGCCAGGCTTTCGGTGCCTTCCTGGCCAAGGGCGTCACACTGGAGCTCACTGGCGAAGGTAATGACTACGTCGGCAAGGGGCTGTCGGGCGGTCGCATCATCATCAAGCCAAGCCCGGATTTCCGTGGCGACACGCAGGAAAACATCATCGTCGGCAACACTGTTATGTACGGCGCGACCGATGGCGAGTCTTTCCTCTCGGGCGTTGGTGGTGAGCGTTTCTGTGTTCGCAACTCCGGGGCGACGGCAGTCGTCGAAGGCGTGGGTGACCATGGTTGCGAATATATGACTGGGGGCACGGTAGTGGTTCTGGGGATGACCGGGCGTAATTTCGCGGCGGGCATGTCGGGCGGAATTGCCTATGTTCTGGACGAGGATGGCAGCTTCAAACAGCGCTGCAACTTGGCCCAGGTGGCGCTGGAGAAGGTGATTCCGGCGGGGCGTCATGCGACTGGCGAACCGCTGCATCGCGGCCTGGCCGATGAAACACAATTGCGCGAAATCGTGACTCGGCATGCTGAATACACCGGCAGCGCCATCGCCAAGAAAATTGTGGCCAATTGGGATGTGTACCGCGAGAAATTTGTCAAAATCTATCCGCACGAATACAAGCGCGCCCTGACTGAAATGGCCGCTGCTGCACAGAAGGAGGCCGCATAATGGGCAAACCGACTGGATTCATGGAATTCGAGCGCCTTTCCGAAGGCTACGAACCGGTTGAACAGCGTCTGAAGCATTACAAGGAATTCGTCCAGACACTGGCGGATGACGATGCCAAGACCCAGGGCGCACGCTGCATGGATTGCGGCATTCCCTTCTGCAACAACGGTTGCCCGGTGAACAACATCATTCCCGACTGGAATGATCTGGTTTATCGCGGCAACTGGAAGCAGGCGCTGGATGTGCTGCACTCAACCAATAACTTCCCCGACTTCACCGGCCGCATCTGTCCGGCACCTTGCGAGGCGGCCTGTACGCTTGGCATCAATGCCGCGCCGGTCGGCATCAAGTCGATCGAGCATGCGATTATCGACAAGGGCTGGGATATGGGCTGGGTGGTGCCGCAACCGCCCAAGAGCAAGACGGGTAAGAAGGTTGCCATCGTCGGTTCCGGTCCGGCCGGTCTGGCAGCCGCGCAGCAATTGGCGCGGGTTGGCCATGATGTCACGGTGTTCGAAAAGAGTGACCGCCTCGGCGGCTTGCTGGCCTATGGTATCCCTGACTTCAAGATGGAAAAGACCTTGGTCGACCGTCGCGTCGCGCAGATGGAAGCGGAAGGCGTTACTTTCCGGACCAAGGTGGTCGTCGGTGACAAAAATCTGCCGGCCGGTATCAATAACGATGCCAGCGACGTGCTTTCTGCCGATCAGTTGAAGAAGGATTTCGACGCTGTCATTCTCGCCGCCGGGTCGGAAGTTCCGCGCGATTTGCCAGTGCCGGGGCGTGAACTCAAGGGCGTCTACGCTGCTCTGGAATTCCTGATTCCACAAAACAAGGAAGTCCAGCAAGGCAAGGCCAATCCGGTCAACGTCAAGGGCAAGCACGTCGTCGTTATCGGCGGGGGGGATACCGGTTCTGACTGCGTCGGAACCTCCAACCGCCATGGCGCTGCCTCGGTGACCCAGTTCGAACTGATGCCGATGCCGCCCGAGCAGGAAAACAAGGCGCTGACCTGGCCATACTGGCCGTACAAGCTGCGCACCTCTTCTTCGCATGACGAAGGTTGTGTCCGTGATTTTGCAGTCGCGACCAAGGGTTTCATTGGTGATGACCAAGGCAATGTCAAGGCGCTGAAAGGTGTTCGCCTGGAATGGATCGACGGCAAGATGAGCGAAATCGCCGGTTCCGAGTTCGAAATCCCCTGCGATGCTGCTTTCCTGGCCATGGGCTTCACCAATCCGGTGGGCTCATTGCTCGACGCTTTCGGTGTCGAGAAGGATGCGCGCCAGAATGCCAAGGCGACGACGGATGGTGAAGGCTGCTACAAGACCAATGTCGACAAGGTCTATGCGGCTGGTGACGTGCGCCGTGGTCAGTCGCTGGTGGTGTGGGCGATTCGCGAAGGCCGCCAGGCCGCCCGGGAGGTCGATCAGTTCCTGATGGGGGCGACGATCCTGCCGCGCTAAGGCACTCGCAGTACGGTACCAGGCCCCGCCCACCGCAAGGTGCGCGGGGCTTTCGTTTTTGACAGTGACAGCGGGTTGACCGCGGTCAACAGCCGGTTTTCCATATTTTGTCTTCGACAGGCCTGGATGATCATGTAAAAATCAGACCTTGCCCAACTACGATTCCAACGCCATGAATATCGTCATTCTCGCTGCCGGCCAGGGCAAGCGCATGCACTCCAATCTGCCGAAAGTCCTCCATCCGGTGGCTGGCAAGGCGCTTGCACAACATGTCATTGATACGGCGCGCACACTGCAGCCAGAAAAGCTGATTGTGGTCCATGGTCATGGGGGAGCAGTCGTGCAGTCGACCCTGGCGGCGGACGATATTCTGTGGGCGGAACAGGCGCAGCAGTTGGGGACCGGTCACGCCGTGGCGCAAGCGATTCCGCTACTGTCGGCAGCGCCGCAGACCCTGGTGTTGTACGGTGATGTGCCGCTGACCAGCGCCGCCACCTTGCAGCGCTTGTTACAAGCCGGCAAGGATGCTTTGTCGATTCTCACCGTTGATCTCGCCTGTCCGACTGGTTATGGTCGCATCGTGCGCGATGAGCTCGGGCACGTTCAACGCATCGTTGAAGAAAAAGACGCCACGGCCGAAGAGAAGGCGGTGCGTGAAGTCAATACCGGGATCATGACCATCCCGACGGCGCGTCTGGCCGATTGGCTGGGAAATTTGAAAAACAACAATGCCCAGGGGGAGTATTACCTGACCGACATTGTGGCATTGGCTGTGGACGAAGGCTTGCCGGTGCGTACCGCTCAGCCAGAGGGTGAATGGGAGGTGCTGGGGGTGAATAGCAAGGTGCAACTGGCCGAACTGGAGCGCCAGCATCAACGTAATATCGCCGATGGGCTGCTGCTGGCCGGCGTTCGTCTGGCCGACCCGGCACGCATCGACGTACGCGGTACGCTGCGCCACGGTCGGGATGTGGCGATCGATGTAGGCTGTGTTTTTGAAGGTGCGGTCGACCTGGCGGATGCGGTCGAGGTGGGCCCGTATTGCGTACTGAAAAACGTCAAAGTCGGTGCAGGAACGCGCATTGCCGCCTTTTGCCATTTCGAGGACGCGATCATCGGCCCGGACGGCGTGCTGGGACCCTATGCCCGCCTGCGACCCGGTACGGAGCTCGGCCCAGAAGTCCATATCGGCAATTTCGTCGAAGTGAAGAAAAGCATGATCGGCGCCCAGTCGAAGGCCAATCACTTGGCCTATATTGGCGATGCTGAAATCGGTCAGCGGGTCAATGTCGGGGCGGGGACCATTACCTGCAATTACGACGGTGCCAACAAGTTCAAGACCATCATCGAAGACGATGTGTTCATTGGTTCGGATACGCAACTGGTGGCGCCGGTTACGGTTGGGCGGGGGGCGACCTTGGGGGCCGGGACAACCTTGACTAAAAATGCCCCGCCGGACGCGTTGACCGTGTCACGGGCCAAACAGCTGACATTGACTGGTTGGCAACGGCCGCAGAAGGTGAAGAAATAGCGCCAGCCTGATCCTGGCGGCAGTTTGCTTGATCTGGGCCAGTGTCCGCGCTTGGCGTGGTTTTCGGCGCTTGGTGACCGCTCGTAGGCTCGCCTCCGCCGTTAGTCTGTGAACCTTTGATTTTGGGGCTTGATCAGGCCACGCTTGTCCATAAGTCAAATGGAGAAGCGCGTCATGAAATGCCAAAGCAAACGGATAGGCAGCGAGCAGGGTTTTTCGCTGATCGAATTGATGGTTGTCGTGGTCATCATCGGCATTCTGACCAGTATCGCCATTCCGTCCTACACCGATTATGTCCGCCGTTCGCGGGCGGCCAGTGCCTTGGGAGAGTTGTCCAGTTGGGCGGCACGGATGGAGCAGTCTTATCTTGATAACCGCAATTATGGGGCGGGAGCCTGCCGCATCGCGGCCCCGACGCTCGCTGACTATGCCATGGCCTGTGCCCTGACCAATGGCGGCCAAGGTTTTACCCTGACGGCCACGGCCCAGATTAACAACGAAGGGGGTTACACCCTGCGCGAGGGCAATCAGAAGGGGACGACTGTCTTCAAGGGCGGCGCTGTTGCCAAAACTTGCTGGCTGGTCAAGGGGGACGAATGCTGAATCATCCCCACCGTTGGATGAAGGGGTTTACGCTGGTTGAGGCCATGGTGGTGGTGAGCATCATGGCAATCATCGCTTCCATTGCTTTACCGGCCTTCAACAACTATCTGAACAGCTTGTCGATCCGGACAGTGGCTGAAAGCGTGCTGACCGCTTTGCAAACAGCACGTGGTGAAGCGGTGCGTAGCAACAACACGGTGGTTCTGCAGGTGGTGGATAGTCTGGATAATAGTTGTTCGCTCAGCACGGCCGGGCGCTTTTGGGTTGTCAGCCACTGCTCGGCTGTCGCTGCCTGTGGGGCAGCAATTGATAAGCAAACGGCGCCTCCGGCCAGTTGTAACGGCGCTGTTCCGGTGATTCTGGCCAAAGGCGCTTTCGATGTCGATGACCGCGTGCTGCTGGATCTGGCCAATAGTTCGGCGCTGTGCTACTCGGGCTTGGGGCGAATCAGTGCGACGGCTTTAAACTGCCCTGCCAATGCGATTGATCCGGCAGCCGGCAATGGCTCGGTGAGCATCAATGTCACGCATGCCGAGCAAGGCTGTGTGGCGAGCGGTGGTCAGCTCCGCTGCCTGCGTATCAATGTTAATACCGGTGGGCAGGCCCGAATGTGTGATCCCTATGTGAGTAGTGCGACAGATCCCAGGAAGTGCTGAGGCTAGCGATGAAAAACTCAGGAGGCCATGCCGTGCCAGTCAATCAGAAAGGCGCTGCCTTGCTGGAAGCCTTGATCGCGGTGCTTGTTTTTTCAGTCGGCTTGCTGGGTTTGGCGGGATTCCAGGTGGCTGCGGTCAAAGCGCAGGGCGAAGCGCGTGCCCGGGCTGACGCCGCCTTTGTCGCCAATCAAATGGTAGGCGATCTGTGGGCCTTGGCACCCAATCAACTCGCTGAATGCGCAGGCACCTATGATGCTTCATCGACTGGTTGTAATAACGCGCCCTGGGGTGAGCGGATTCAACAAAGTTTGCCCAGCGGCAGTGCAGTCGTTGTGGTTAACAACACCCAAGTGACCATAACCTTGACGTGGCAGACTCCGGGGGTGGCCGATGAGCATCGTTATGTGCACGTGGCTAATATCGTTCGGAACTAAGGAGAAATGATGCGCGAGCGGGGATTCTCACTGGTCGAATTGATGGTGGCCTCGGTCATTGGCATGGTCACCATACTGGCGATTACGCAGTCGATGATGTTCTTCGACGGGCAACGGCGGGGGACAACATCGGGTGTCGATGCGCAGTCCAATGGCGCATTTGCCACCTACATCGTTGAGCGTGACTTGCGGATGGCGGGTTATGCGGTTTTTGGCAATGACACCAATTTGATCAATTTCTGTTTGGGCGGCTCGGTCGTTGCCTATAACAGCCAGCGTGCGCCGGTTGATCTGCTGATGGCGGTCAATGCGGTGCCTTTTGCACCGGTCGCGATCAATCCGCCGGGGATCCCGGCGGGTGATGCGAATACGGATGTCATCGGCGTGTTGTTCGGCAACAGTGCCATTGGTGTATCTGGCGATGGTGTGCAAATTGGTACGGATAACGGGACTGGAATCACTGTTAATAATTCGGGTGGATTTAGTGCTGGGGACCTGGTCTTGGCCGTGCCGACAGTGGCGGGGACGGCGTGCAGTATCTATGAAATTACCGACGGCCCCGGGGCGGTTAATTGTTCAGGTGCCGGGACCGTGACCCAATTGATGTATGGGCAGGCCCAATATGCCAGTCGGCATCAGGCATGCACGGCTGTTGCGCCTACCCGGAACAAAGCGGGGGGCTTGGGCGTCAATACGGTTGCTTATAGCGCCGGCCGCTTGTTCAACCTGGGGCGTCGTGATGGTCTGGCGCAAATCTATTATGCAATCCGTTCGGGGCGTCTGACCCGCTGTGACCACCAGGCCAGTGATTGCAGCAGTGCAGCCAATCTGGCGAATAATCAGGTTTGGGTGCCGGTTAGCGAAGGCGTGGTGTCGATGCGCGCCGAGTTCGGGATTGCCAGCGGCGGACAAAATGCGGCAGTGGATACCTGGCGAACAGGCGTTTGTAATGCCGCGAACTGCGTGCCCAGTGTCACAGACTGGCAAAACCTCAGGGTGATCAGAATTGCCTTGGTGGCCCGTTCGCAACAGCTCGCGGGCGCAGGAACGACAACCGTAGCACCCCAGTGGGGAGGGCAAACAGCCATTTCACTCGATGGCACGGTCGCCAACTGGGAAAGCTACCGCTACAACACGACGGAAGTGGTCATTCCCCTTAAAAACATTGTCTGGGGGATGTCGTCATGAACGATTTCTCCAAAAAACAATGCGGCGCTGTATTGTTTGTCGCCCTCATCGCCCTGGTGGTGATGATGCTAGGCGTGCTGGCAATGTATCGCAGTGTCGATTCTGCGACCGGCGTAGCCGGCAACATCGGCTTTCGGCAACAAGGTGTGGCGGTTGCGGATGTGGGTGTGGAATTTGGCATCAACTGGTTGTCGACCGCAGGCAATCTGGAGGGGCACCGAGCGGCGGAGGGGTACTACGCCACACGCTCATTTGGCTTGGTTAACGACGACATCCTGACGCTCGACTGGGCGAATGCTGCGCTTAAATTGGCTGACCAGAATGGCTATGAGCTCTGGATGGTGATCCATCGATTGTGTAATGAAATTGGCCCGCCCACCCTGGGTAGCTGCCCGGATAGCGGCAGCACAATCAACCAGGGTTCGGTCAAGCCCGGCGAGCAACTGGCCACAGGGGGCTTGGCGCCGTTATATCGCATCACGATCCGCTCGCTGGGACCGCGCCGCGCCGAGTCGATTGTCCAAGTCATCAGTTATTAATCATGCGGTACAGGAGAGACATCATGAACCGAGGCTGGAAGTTTGTTGCAATGGCGATCTGTTCCGCCTTGGCTATTCCTGGCGGGCATGCTGCCACGGTCAAAATGTCGCAGATCCCGCTGGCCAAAGCCTCGACTCAGCCAGTGCCGCCCAATCTGCTGTTCATTCTCGATGACTCCGGGTCCATGGCCTGGGATTACACGCCAGATTATGTGAATGACAGTTATTGCCGTAAAAATACATCGACGACCAGTTTGAGCAGTTGTGCTGCCGGGATGCCGCCTTATTTCAGCAGCGGGTTTAACAAGCAGTACTACGACCCAAAAATTCGCTACACGCCGGGGGTCAAGGCGGATGGCAGCAGTTATCCCGACATGACTTCGGGGAACAGCACGGCCTGGACAAAAGTGCCGAATGATGGCTACAAGTCGTCGAGTAGCACCAGCAATCTGGTGAGCCAGTATCCTGAACGCTCATGGTGCGACGGCAGCGATTGCAAGACAAATACGACCTACCGCTACCCGGATGCGAACTACATCTCGTCGAGCACTAGTAACAGTGCTGCAGCGTATTACTTCAACTTGAAACCGTATTACTGCACTAATGATACGGGGACGAATTGTAGTTTGACTAAGGGGGGGGCTTACACCGTTGAAATTCCCTACCTTTGGTGCAGCAACTCCGCATTGACGACCTGCCAAGCCCAAAAAATATATCCCTATAGATACCCCAGTTTCAATCAAGTAGAGACGGGCGTGGCAGCGGTCTTGAGCTTTACGGTTGACGGATGGCGCTCGGGAAGTAAGACGGTGACTTCATTGAAGTTCGATGGGGTTGAACTGCTGAAAAACCTGACATTGACGCAAAACGATGTGGGTAACAACAGCACTAATTGCCGGGCCATGGCGCAGACCATTGTCGATAATCAGATCACCACCACGGTCAACAAGTTTACCCTGACCAATTCAAGCTGCGTCGTGACCTTGACTGCCAAAGAACCGGGCGTGTGGGCCAATGACGCCAGCAAACTGGTCTTGGGTGCTGGGAGCAGCGCAACGATCAGTAATAAAACGCTTGATATCTCAGGGATGGAAGGGCAGTCGCTGTTCAGTCGGGTGAATATTGTTTCCAGCACCGCCAAATATCAGGTCGCTGGGGGCAAGCCCACGGCGAGAACGGATTGCACGACCTATAGCGATGGTTGTTCTTACGCAGAGGAAATGACCAATTTCGCGAATTGGTATGCTTATTATCGGACGCGAATTCTGATGATGAAGTCGTCCACTTCTCAGGCCTTCAAGGATATTGATAGTGGTTTCCGGGTCGGTTATACCCAGATCAACAAGTTATCCACGAGTGGGATCTACGTTCCGGTTCGGCCTTTCGATTCGGCTCAGCGGACAACCTGGTATAGCAAACTGATGGCGGCTAGTCCGGGTAGCGGAACACCCTTGCGCGGCGCTTTGTCGTTTGCCGGGCGTGTTTTTGCCGGCAAGGAAAGCGTGGACGATCCCGTTCAGTATTCCTGCCAACAAAATTTCACTTTGTTGACGACCGATGGTTACTGGAATGGCAACTCAAGCGGAAGTGGGGTCACCGACGTGGATGGCAACATCCTTGGTGATCAGGATGGCGGCAGCACGCCGCGTCCCTATTACCAAGGGTCCTCAGCTGGTACCGTGCCATCGCTATCGGATGTGGCCATGTATTACTACAACACCGATTTGCGTGACGGTACTTTGAGTAACTGTACTTCGCCGCTGACCGGGGCCGATGTCTGCGACAACAATGTGCCGGTTTCGGCCGAGGATAAAAACAGCAGCCAGCACATGAGCACCTTCACCCTTGGTTTGGGTATCGATGGCAATTTGCGTTATCGGCGCGATTACAAGACGGCAACCAGTGGTGATTACTTCGATATCAAGAATGGCTCGACCAACTGGCCGGCGCCAAGCGAGGATTCGCCCGCCGCGATTGACGACCTTTGGCATGCCGCGGTCAATGGTCGTGGGCAGTATTTTTCTGCCCAGGATCCAGCGGTTCTGGTCTCCAGTTTGAAAGATGCATTGGCCAGTATTTCCGCCCAATATGGTGCGGGTTCAGCTGCCGCGACCAGTACTGCCGAGCCGGTCAATGGCGATAATTATGCGTACGTGGCGACCTACACCACCGGTAAGTGGACTGGCAATCTCGAGGCGCGGACGATTGACGTGACGACCGGCAATGTCAGCACCCAGGCCTATTGGTGTGCCGAGAGCATTTCGGCCGATCCGGCACGTAATCTCACCGCCTGCACGGGCAGCATGACCAGCATGGTGGGGGCGACCAGCGATAGCCGGAAAATTTATTTCAACAGCGGCGGCACGCTGACCAATTTCACCTCGAGCAATCTATCTGCTCATACGAGCAAGTTCGACGCTACGAAACTCAATCAGTACACCACGTGGTCGGATGACTACAAGTCACAGGCCAATGCTGAAAAAGTCATTAATTTTCTGCGTGGGCAGACTGGGTTCGATACGCGGGACAGCAACGAATATCGCCTGTTTCGCGAGCGAGAGTCGGTTCTGGGCGATTTCGTCGGCTCTGCACCAAAATATGTTTGCAAGGCGAGTGGAAAATTCACAGATCTTGGCTACAACACCTTTTCGGCCAGTTTGTTGACGGGTACGGCTTGTGCCCGTACGCCGGTGGTTTATGCGGGTGGAAATGACGGTATGTTGCATGCTTTCAATGCGACGACCGGCGCTGAATTGTGGGCCTATGTGCCGACCCCCGTTTTGAGCGAAATGTGGCGGCTGGCGGATACGACCTATGTCAAGAATCACCGCTTCTTTGTCGATGGCGCCGTGACCGTCGAGGACGTCTGTATCAGTGCCTGTGACACCACGGCGGCTGTCTGGAAAACGATCCTGGTTGGCGCGCTGGGTGCTGGCGTCGCGCCAGGCAATGATCCGGAAAATGCCAGCCCGTTGTCCGGCTATTTCGCTCTGGATATCACCACGCCCGCCTCGCCGACATTGCTCTGGGAATTGACCAGCGCCGATAGCAGCCTTGGGGGCTACGTTGGTTATGCCTTGGGGCGACCCTGGATCGGCAAGGTCAAAAATGCGGTGGGCGGTCTGAGTTGGTCGGTCATCCTCTCCTCCGGGATCAACCCGGCCAATGGCGGCAGCAACCTGCTCATGCTGGATGCGTACACCGGCACCTTGATTCGTAATGTCAGCATCAGCACGACCGCGACCGGATTTTCCAGATTCTCGCCGCAAGTGATCAAAGGCGGTGAGGATCATACGGTGACCCGGGTTTATGGCGGTGACCTGGAGGGAAATCTCTGGCGGATTGACCCTAATACCGGTACGGTCCTGAAAATCATGACTGCGAGTGGGCAGGCATTTACAACCGAGCCGGAATTGACCGTATGTAATGGCAAGACGTCTATTTATATCGGCAGCGGCAAGTTTCTTGAAGCGTCTGACATGACCGACAAGACACAGCAAACTTTTTACGGGCTGGTCGATGATTACGAGAATCTTGGTGGGGTGAGTAGCCCCAAGACCAGCCTGCAGCAACTGGCGAGTTCGTCTGGCACGGTTGCCGGGACGTCCGACTCTGGCAGCACACGGGGCTGGTATCTCGATTTGCCAGATATTCCGACGGCCGGGGGGGCGGAACGGATTTCCCTGGTCGATCCGGCTCTGGAAGGCAATATCCTGACGTTTGCTTCCAACATCCCGGAAAGTGGTATCTGCTTGGCCAGTGGGCGTAGCAAGCTTTACCAGTTGCCCGTGTCCACGTGTACCGTTGCCGATGATTATCCAAAAATCAAACAAGGCAGCATCGTCGCCCTGGGCAATAGTCTGGTGGTCGGTATCCGGCGGATCAAACTGCCGAGCGGCACCATCAAGATTCTGGTTACGGGCTCAGATGGTAGTTTGACGACGACCAGTAGCGGCCAGCAAACGACGCCACCTTTCGGTTCGCGGCGGGTCAGTTGGCGGGAAATTGTTCGCGACTAGACGGCTGATGCGCGAGAATACGAAGGTCTGCCGGTGTGCGACAGGCAGGCCGTCGTGTTTTATCCCAAGAAGGTGAAGAAATAATGGATGGATGGTTTTTTGCATTTGCGGTCAGCACCACCTTGATGCTGGCCGGGGGCGGCTTGTTGCTGCTGATTGGCTATATCGGCACCCTGCCGGCGGCGTTGAGTTTTGGCTGGCGGATCTGGTTGCCAACGGTGCTGTTGCCGGTCGTCGGGCCGTGTTGGTTTGCCTGGCAACAAGGGGGAATTTTTCGGCGCTCGCTCTGGCAACTATTGCTGGCCAGCGTTTTGATTGGCCTGGCCAGTGCCTTGATTTATCACTATGGCCCGTATTTCGCGCAGCAATTGCTCGAAGAGGCCAAACGAGCAGCCGAGTTGCGCTAGTCGTTTAACAAAATAGTCGGGGAGAAACGTATGTCCAGTCATTCGGTGGAAAATCGTCGTGCCGTGGCTCTGGTCGGTCATGCCGGGGCCGGAAAAACCACACTGATCGAGGCTTTGTTGCAGGCGGTGGGGAAAATTCCGCAGCAGGGCAGTGTCGACCGTGGCAATACCGTGTGCGATTTCGACCCGCAGGAAAAGGAGGCGGGCCATTCGCTGCAGTCGGCGCTGGTCAGTTTCGAGCATGATGGCGTCCGCATTCACGCGGTCGACACCCCGGGAACGCCGGATTTTGCCGGCCAGGCGCTGGCGGCGCTGGCGGCTGTGGATACGGCGCTGGTGGTCATTGATGCCCAGGCCGGGGTCGAGTTGATGACCGAGCGCTTGATGCGGCAGGCGGGTGAGCGGCAGTTGTGCCGGATGATCGTTATTAATCGGATCGATGCGGATCATGTCGACCTGCCGGCCCTGGTGGCCGATATTCGGGCCCGCTTTGGACCGCAATGCTTGTTGCTTGATCTGCCGACGCACGGGGGCGCCGAGGTCGTCGAGGTGCTGGCGCAAGCCGCCGGCGATGCGGATTTTGCCTCGGTGGCGGCGGCCCACCGGGCGTTGATCGATCAGATCGTCGAGGAAGACGAAAATCTGCTGGCGCAATACCTTGAGGATGGCGCTGACCCCGCTGTGGCCGATCTGCATGCGCCATTCGAAAAAGCTTTACGGGCCGGACATCTGATCCCCATCCTGTTTACCTCGGCCAAGACCGGAGCCGGCATTCAGCAATTGCTGCAGGTGCTGGCCTCCCTGGCCCCCAATCCGGCCGAGGGCAACCCGCCGCCTTTCTACAAAGGGGCGCCGGGCGATGAGGCGGTCGTTTTTCAGGCCGTACCGGATCCTGATCAGCATGTCCTGGCTCATGTGTTCAAGGTGGTGGCCGACCCCTATCTAGGCAAGATCAGCGTCTTCCGCGTACATCAGGGAACGCTCAAGAAAGACATGCAACTCTTCGTTGGTGATGGCAAGCGGCCGTTCAAGGTGGCGCATCTCTACCAGTTGCAAGGCAAGGACACCCTTGAGGTCGAGCAACTGCTACCGGGTGATTTGGGCGCCATTGCCAAGGTGGATGAGATCGTCTTTGACAGCGTGCTGCACGATTCGCATGATGAGGACCATATTCATCTGACGCCGCTGGCATTTCCTGTGCCGATGGCCGGTCTGGCGGTTGAGACGAAGAAAAAGGGTGATGAGCAGCGTCTGTTTGACGTGCTGGCCAAGCTGGCCATGGAGGACCCGACCTTCGTGGTCGAGCGTCACCCGAGTAGCAACGAAACGGTGATTCGCGGCCTGGGCGAAATGCATCTGAAGGCCAAGCTGGCCCGGATGGCAAGCCAGTACAAACTGGAGGTCGATACCCAGCCGCCGCGCATTCCCTATCGCGAAACAATCACCGGCCCGGCAGAGGCGATGTATCGCCACAAGAAGCAGTCGGGGGGGGCTGGGCAGTTTGGTGAGGTGCACTTGCGGATCGAACCGAAAGGGCGCGGTGAAGGCTTTGAATTTGTTGATGCGGTCAAGGGCGGGGTCATTCCCGGCGTGTTCATGGCGGCGGTCGAGAAAGGTGTCCGTCAGGCCTTGGATGCCGGGGTGATCGCCGGTTACGCGGTCGACGACCTGAAAGTGACGGTTTTCGACGGCAAGACGCATGCGGTCGACGGCAAGGAAGTGGCGTTTACCGTGGCTGCGCGCAAGGCGGTGGTCGAGGCCATTCGCACTGCCAGGCCGATTGTCCTTGAGCCGATCGTGCGCATCGAAATCCTTGTGCCAGAAGCGGCGATTGGCGATTTGAGCGGTGATCTGGCCGGGCGACGTGGCCACATTACCGGGACCGATGGCCGTGGCTTTGGGATGGCCTTGATCAGTGGCGAGGTGCCGCTGGCAGAACTCAACGATTACCAATCGCGCCTCAAGTCGCTGACTGGTGGCCAGGGCAGTTACCGGATCGAGTTTGCCCAATATGCGGCAGTGCCGCCGCAGGTCCAGCAACAACTGGCCAGCCGCTTCCAGTTGCACGAAGACGACGAATGAGCGACCCCCGGCAAGCCGTTCATTTCGCTGACCTCGGGCTTAACGAGCCGCTGTGCGAGGCCCTGGCCGAATTGGCCTACAGCGTGCCGACACCTGTCCAGGTTGAGGCCATTCCTGCGGTGCTGGCTGGGCGTGACCTGATGGCAGCGGCGCAGACGGGCACGGGCAAAACCGGTGGCTTTGCCCTGCCATTGTTGCACCGCCTGAGCGGCGACCCGATTCAGGTCCAGCCCAATAGCGTCAAGGTGCTGGTTCTGGTGCCGACCCGCGAGCTGGCCGAACAGGTTCATGCCAGTTTTCAGGCGTATGGCCGGTATCTGGTCCTGCGCACCTATGCAGCTTACGGCGGGGTCAGCATCAATCCGCAGATGATGGCCTTGCGCAAAGGGGTCGACGTGCTGGTGGCGACGCCTGGGCGGCTTCTCGATCTACATCGCCAGAACGCCGTCAAGTTGGGTCAGGTCCAGACTTTAGTCCTCGATGAGGCGGATCGCATGCTCGATCTCGGGTTTTCGCGTGAGTTGGACGCGGTATTCGCCGCACTGCCCAAGCGGTTGCAGACGCTGCTTTTCTCGGCGACATTCTCCGAGGCCATCCGGACGATGGCGGCGGCCTTGCTGGTGCAGCCGCTCAGCGTCGAGGTGTCGCGGCCTAACAGCACGGTCGGCAAGATCCGACAGTGGCTGGTCCCGGTGGACAAGAAAAAGAAGGCAGCCCTGTTCTGTCATTTGTTGAAAAATCGACGCTGGGGCCAGGTGCTGGTGTTCGTCAAGACTCGCAAAGGGGCCGAGCAACTGGTGGCCTTGTTGCAAGACAAGCGGATTGCCGCTGATGCCATTCATGGCGACAAGGCACAAGCCAGCCGGCAACGGGCGCTCGATTGCTTCAAGGCGGGTGAGGTGCAGGTGTTGGTGGCCACGGATGTGGCCGCCCGCGGCTTGGACATCGAAGCCTTGCCGCAGGTGGTCAATTTCGATTTGCCGATTGTGGCGGAGGATTACATCCATCGCATTGGCCGCACCGGACGAGCTGGCGCCGAAGGCGAGGCAATTTCACTGGTTTGTGCCGACGAGGTGACCCAGTTGGTCGCCATCGAAAACCTGATTGGTCAGTTGATCGCGCGTGAGGAAGAACCGGGTTTCGAACCGGCGCATCGGGTGCCGCAAACCCAACTGGCCGTCGGGGCGATCAAGAAACCGAAAAAACCGAAAGCAGCGAAGGTCGGCGACAAGGGCACTCCGGGCAACTGGGTGGGCTTCGATAGCGGGCCGGCCCCGGACCGGCGGCGCGGCAGCGGCGCGCGCCCCGGCGGCAGGAAAAAATCGTCCCCGGCCGGGCGTTGACCGCGATGTGTCCTCCCGGAAGCGGTATTATGGCCAGCTTATTTTTTGTGGCACTGAACGGACATTGATATGCGGATGTTGACGCCATCGTCCCAGGTCAGGGCCCCCGGTTTGCTTGGCAAGCTGGGTGCCATGACGTCGATTCGCGATACTGAGTTGCTAGAGCAGAGCCTGCTGCGCACACTGGGGCCCTTGTTGGGCGTGCTCGACACCTCGCTCTATCGGGTTGACGATACCCAGTTACTGGCTCGGGCCATGCATTATCACCGCTCTGAAGTGCAGGCGTCGGATGGCGTGGCGCGTATGCTGGAGCGCGTTGAAGAGGTGGTCAATCTGGGCGACGTTCCCCGTCAGGTCATTCAGCTCACTGAAAATGTCCGTTTGCTCGGTAAGCCTTGCACACGTTCGGTCGAGGGCGGCATGCTGGTCGCCTACCCGCTCTTTGGCGGCGACGAAGTGGCTGGTTTCTTCGTCTTTGAACGTGATCGCGAGGCTTCGCCTAGCGAGGACGCGATGATTCGCGGCGTCCTGGAAGTTTTTTCCAATTACTACGCACTGCTGGATATCAGTCAGCGCGACCGGTTGACCGGCTTGTTGAATCGTCAGGCGCTGGAAAGCAATTTCGAGCGCATCTGGTCGGCCATGACGCGACCAGACCGTTTTTCCGAGCGGGAAGGTGGGCGTCGTGCCCAGCCGTCGGGGCGTTATTGGTTGTCGATGATCGACGTCGATCATTTCAAACGGATCAACGATACCTTTGGTCATATGGTCGGCGACGAAATCCTGCTGCTGGTGTCGCGCTTGATGGGTATCACCTTCCGCTCCAGTGATCTGATCTATCGCTATGGTGGCGAGGAGTTTGTCGCTATCGTCTCGGCCGAGAGTGAGGCGCTGGCCCGCAATGTCTTTGAGCGGGTTCGGCTGGCCATAGAAGCACACATTTTTCCGCGGATCGAGCGGTTGACCGTGAGCATCGGTTATTGCGAGGTGGATCCCGATTTGTTGCCAGTTGAAGTGCTCAGTCGGGCTGATCGTAGCTTGTACCAGGCGAAGCAGGATGGGCGTAACCGGGTCTATGATTTCAGCGAGCTAGTCGAGCGAGGGGTTTTCCCGGCACCCAGCTACGGCGATACCGAATTGTTCTAAGCGGGAATGGTCGTTTCAAAGACCGGCGCCTCGAACAGCGAGCGAATGCTGACCCGACGCACCGCCGTTTGGTCAGGCAAGGTGTACAGCACGTCGGTCATCATTTCCTGGAAAATGCCGCGCAGGCTGCGTGCCCCTGCCTTGTATTCGACCGCCAGTTCAGCCATTTGCCGAAAAACACCCGGAGCAATCCGTAGTTCGACACCGCTGGCCGCCAGCAGGGCCTGGAACTGCCGGTACAAGGCCTGCCGCGGCTCAACCAGAATCCGCATCAGGTGATCGACCGTCAGGTCGTGTAGTCGGGCAACGACCGGCAGGCGGCCGGCAAATTCGGGAATCAGGCCAAATTCCAGCAAATCGGTTGGTTTCACCCGGGCATTGAGTCGCGCCAGAATGCGGCTGTCGTCGCGCTGGTCGGTGGCGATGAAACCGAAGCTGTGCCGACGCTCCATGATGCCATCGAGGCCGACAAAGGCGCCGCCACAAATGAACAGGATCTGGCTGGTGTCGATGCTGCGTCCGTCGGGCAGGCGGACCAGTGCGCTTTCCATGATCTTGAGCAGGGCATGCTGGACCCGTTCGCCCTGGCTGGACAGCGGATTGCCGCTGGCTTGTTTCAGTTTGTCGATTTCATCGATGAAGACGATCCCCTGTTCGGCTTGCGCGATCTGGCCCGCAGCGCGGTCGACCAGACGTTGCAGCAGGGCTTCGACCTCGTTGCCGACAAACTGGCTTTGAGCCAGGGCCGTGGCGTCGGCGGTGACAAAGGGCAGGTCGCTGAGGCGGGCCAGGGTTTCGCATAGCAAGGTCTTGCCGGTGCCGGTCGGGCCGATCAGCAGGACATTGCTTTTGTCGATCGACAGCGGGTTGACCGCGAGCTGGGCCAGGCGCAGACGATGGGTGTGCAAGGCCACGGCCAGCGTGCGTTTGGCACTGTCCTGGCCAATGACCGTCTGGTCGAGTTGCTGGACCAGTTGGCTGGGCGTCCGCTGTGCCATCAGGTGAGCTCGACAGATGGCTGGCGTGGCAAGCAGATGCGGAAACAGCTGCCTTTCCCCACGGTGCTGCGCACGTCCATGCGGCCATGGTGTTTCTTGACGATGATGTCGTAGGAAATGGACAGCCCGAGGCCGGTGCCCTTGCCGACGGGCTTGGTGGTGTAGAAAGGTTCGAAGATGCGTTTTTGCACCGCCTCACTCATGCCGCTGCCGGTGTCCTCGATTTCAAACCAGGCGTGTGTATTGTCCAGGCCGGAGCGTAAGGTGATCGTGCCGTGTTGCGGGATGGCCTGCGCGGCATTGACCAGCAGGTTCATGAAAACCTGATTGATTTGAGCGGGAACACAGACGATGTCGGGCAGGTCGCTTAGTTGGCGGACAATGTCGGCTTTGTATTTGAGTTCGTTCCAGACCACGTTGAGTGTGCTTTCGAGCGCGGCATTGAGGTCGGCGGCTTGCAACTCGGCCTGGTCGACTCGCGAAAAATCCTTCAAGTCCTGGACGATCTTGGTGACTCGTGACAGGCCCTCTCGGGATTCGTCGACCAGAGACGGCAGATCTTCACGCAGAAAATCGATATCGGCCGCCTGGCGGCATTGTTTGATCAGAGTCGGGTCATTCTTTTCGTAGGCGTCGACCAGCGACATCAGGCGATCGATATAGGTTTTCAGGGTGCCGAGATTGGAATTGACGAAGCCGACCGGATTGTTGATTTCGTGCGCCACGCCGGCCGCCAGTTGGCCGATGGCGGCCATTTTTTCCGATTGCAGCAATTGCTGTTGAGCCTCCTCGACCTTGTGTAGCAGACGGGTCAGTTCAGCCCGTTCGTGTACTAACTGGGTATTGGCCGAAGCCAGGTCCTGCGTTCGTTCGCTGACACGCTGCTCCAGCGAATTGTTGATTTGTGCCAGATTATAGTTTTGCTCGCTCAGCAGGCCGTAAAGTCGCCCTAGCGCCTCCAGCAGAATACCGTTGATCGGGTCGCCGGCCGCCTGGTCTGCTGCGTAAGCCTCTGGTGCCGACTGGCCGCCTTCAATGCGGGCAATTTGCCGGGCCATGGCCTGATCCTCGCCCAGAATATGCACTGTCAGCCAGGCGGTGAGAAAGCCATGCAATGTTTCGGCCGGATTTTTCATCGTGCTGCGCGAGCGCCACAGCGTCAGCACCTGCTCGATGAACTGATGGTGGTGGGCAATATGTTCCTGAGTGTGCTGTGCCGCCACCTGCCGGGTGTGCATCAGTTGTTCTTCGTCAGCGAAGTGACGACGCGCATAGTCGGCCAGGCGATGAAAAATAGGTTGCAACTGTTCATCAGACACGTCACCGAGGACGAGGACGTCGCCCAGTTCATTGGTCGCATCAACCAATTGCCGATGTTGGCGGTCGACAACGTCGATGCCGGTTTCGAAACGCTTATCCCAGACAAAGGCTTGCATGTTTTTATTCCTTTCCATCTTGGGGGCCCAGCACACGGAGGATCTCATCCAGTGTGGTGGCGCCATCAATGACGCGTAGCGCAGCATCGCGAGCGATACCATGAACACCCTGCTCACGCAGGGTGCGACGAATTTCCAGGACACTGGCGCCGCTGCCGATGCGGTCGCGTAAATTATCGTTCAGGGACAGTACTTCATAGATCCCTTGCCGTCCTTTGTAGCCACTGCCATGGCATTCATGACAGCCGCGCCCGCGCCAAGCCTGATTGATCGCCGTGAACTCCGCGCCGAGGCGGGCCAGCAGTTCGCGATTGGGTGCGATTTCTTCACGACAGGCCGGGCAAATGCGGCGGACCAGGCGCTGCGCGATGATGCCTTCCAGGGCGGTGGCGACGACGTAGGGTTTGAGGCCGAGGTCGAACAAGCGGGCAATGGTGGCGACCGCCGAGTTGGTGTGCAGGGTTGAATAGACGAGGTGGCCGGTGAGGGCGGCGTGGAAGGCCACTTCAGCGGTTTCGAAATCACGAATCTCGCCGAGCAGGATGACGTCCGGGTCCTGGCGCAGCAGGGCGCGCAGCACGGACGGGAAGGTCAGGCCGATTTTCTCGCGGACCAGCACCTGGCCCGCCATGTCGAGGTAGTACTCGACCGGGTCTTCAATGGTGACGTAGTTTTTGTCGGGCGTGGCGTCGTGCTGCAGCAGTGAATAGAGGGTGGTGGTCTTGCCGCTGCCGGTCGGGCCGGTGGCCAGGATGATGCCCTGCGGCTTGGCCACCATGTTGGCGACACGCAGCAGGTCATCGGCGGCGAACCCCAGCTTGTCCAGACTATGGACCGCAGAGTTGCGGTCGAGCAGGCGCATCACGATTTTTTCGCCATTGATCGTCGGCAGCGTCGAGATGCGCAGATCGACCATGCGCATGGGTGTTTTGATGGTGATGCGGCCATCCTGTGGCCGGCGCCGTTCGGAAATATCAAGTTCCGACATGATCTTCAAGCGCGAGACCAGCGATTGATGCAACTGGTGCGGGATGCCGATCTTGTCCGAGAGGACGCCATCGATGCGGTAACGGACGATGACGCTTTTGGTGCGCGGCTGGATGTGAATGTCGGAAGCGCCCAGGCGGATCGCTTCGATGATGATGGCGTTGGCCAGGCGAATGGCCGGCGGCGCCTCGGTGTCACGCAGCAGGTCTTCGAGCTTGGTATCGTCATCATCCTCGATGACGATCTCGATCCCCTCGTAGGGGTCGGGCGAGGACGCGAAGGTTTCCAGTTCACGGAAATCGACATTGCCCGCGCCGTACAGTTGGTCGATTTTCTGCCGGATGGCGGCCGCGTCGGCCATCACGGCGTTGATTTCCAGTCCGGCGGTGAAGCGGATTTCGTCGAGCAGGCCTTCATCCAGCGGGTCGGCCATGGCCAGCATCAGACGCCGGCCATCGAGCTTGAGCGGGACAACCAGTTGGCGGGCGCAGAAGCTGTGTGGAATGAGGTCGGCCATGGCCGGATCAATAGCAAATTCCGGCAGTTGCACGTCGTCGATCAGCATTTCACGCTTGAGCAGATCGCGGATGCGGCGTTCGGGCACCCAGTCCTTGTCGAGCAGGATGCTGATCAAGGGTTCCTTGCGCTTTTCCTGCTGCATGCTCAGTTCCTGCACCTGGGCGGCGGTGAGCAGATTGTGCTTGTGTAGCATGATGCCGAGACGGCTGCGGTGCGTGGCGGCCAGCTTGGCCAGGGCGGAAATTTCCTTGGTTTTCTTGTCGTTCTCTGCTTTCAATGCCCGGTTGCGGGTGATCAGATCGTACTGTTCCAAGGCTAGGGCAACCGTCACCCGCAGGTCGTCATCGTTCCAGGGCTTGAGAATGAATTTGTAGACCGCACCCTCGTTGATCGCGCCCATCACCGCATCGGTGTTGGCGTGCCCGGTCAGCATGATGCGCAGGGTGTCGGGGGAGCGGCTTTTGACTTCGCGCAGGAAGCGGGCGCCGTCCATCCCAGGCATCAAAAAGTCGCTAATGACCAAGTGGACCGTGTGCGCGGCCAGAAGGCGCAAGCCTTCCTCGCCGTTGCCGGCGGTCACTACCTCGTAGTTTTCCTGGCGGAAAACGCGGCTCAGGGCCTTGACGATGCCGGGCTCGTCATCAACCAGCAGCAGACGATAACGCGGCGGCGTCAGATGGGCCGCCGGGGCTTGCGCGGTGTTGGACTTGCCAGTGAACAGGGCGCTGTAGTCAGTCATGGCGGGGTTGGAAAGAAGACGGTGGCGGTGCTGCCAAGGTCGGACTGGCTGCGCAACTGGATCGAGCCGCTGTGAGCGAGTGCGATGTTGCGGGCCGTGGCCAGGCCCAGGCCGACCCCGGCACCCACCGCCCGGGTGGTGTAGAAGGGCTCGAACGCATGGCTGATTTGTTCATCGGTCATGCCAATCCCGTTGTCTTGAATGCGAATGAAAATGCCGGCCTCGGTGGCCTCCGAGCTGATCCGGATTTCACCGGGACGCCCAGCATCGATGATCGCCTGCTGGGCATTGCGCAGCAGGTTGAAGAACATCTGGTTCAGGTGGCCGGGCAGGCCGAACAGGCCAGGCAGGGGTAACAGGTCAAACTGCAGACTGATGCCGGCCGGTTGCTGGGTGGTCAGCATCTGGGCCGCTTCGCGGATACAGGTGTTGACATCGATCACCTCCTCGCTGGCGCGGTCGACGTTGGAAAACGCCTTTAAATCGGCCACGATACGGGCAATTCTTTCCAGGCCACGGGCACTTTCCTCAAGCAGTGCCTGACCGTCGTCGAGCATGAAGTCGAGGTCGAGGGTTTGCCAGACGGCCTGGCCGGGTGGATCGAGTTGGGCTTTGAGTTGAGTAAAGGCGCGCAGGTATTTTTCGAAGCTGCCCAGGTTGCTGCGCACGAAACCGAGCGGGTTGTTGATTTCGTGTGCCATGCCCGCCGCCAGTTGGCCGACCGAGGCCAGTTTTTCCGCCTCGTAGAGCATTTGCTGGCGCTCTTGCAATTGCGCCACTTGTTGGCGAACGCGGCCCTCCAGTTCTTCGGACAGCTTGCGATAGCGACTTTCCGATTCGAGTAGACGGGCGTGCTCGCGCTTGAGTGATTCGAAATCTTCGGCGACCGCTTCGAGATGCAGCGTCGAGGCCATCTTGAAACGCATCTGGGCGCGCAGCAAGGTGAGCAGCAGGTCGCGGCCGGCCCGCAGGGCGGTTGGGCTGGCGCTGTGGCTATGGAGATAACCGATCGCTTCCAGTTCGACGATCAGCGGTTCGCCACGGCTGTGGGCGTTGAGCAGGCCCCAGGCGATTCGGCCGTCGGCATGGCTGATCGCGACGTCGCCGCCCAGCAAAGGGGCCAGGGCTCGGGCGCTACGGTCGACCAGGCCGTCATCGAGCAATTCGGCTAGCGTCCATTCGTGGTCAAAGCCGGGGTTCATGGCTGTCCCAGGGTGTGTGCGACAAATTGGTTTTCGTCCAGTCGGTGGGTTTCGGCCAGGCTGAATTCTGTGGCAAAACGTCGGTAGACCGCGCGCAACAGATTTTCGAAAGTCGGACGGATGCCCTGGCCGTGGAGGGCCACTGAAAAAATCAGCGGCCAGGGCGCGCTAGCCCAGCGCTCACGGATTTCCGCTTCAGGCACGGCGTCCGGCAGGTCGCATTTGTTGAACTGGACGACCAGCGGCAGGTGCTCGAAATCGAGACCGACGCGGGCGCAGTTTTCTGCCAGGCTGCGGAAAGACTCGGCGTTGTTGCTTTCCTGGTTGCGCGCCGCATCAGCGACGAAAACGACGCCGTCGGCGCGCGACAACACAGCCTTGCGGGTGCCATCGTGCGCCACCTGGCCGGGTACGGTGAACAAACGAAACTTGAGCAGCAGGCCGGAAGGGGCGCGAAAACCGAGCGGCAGCAGGTCGAAGAACAAGGTCCGGTCGTCCTTGGTTTCCATGGTCATGAGTTCGCCCTTCATCGCCGGGGCCAGTTGGTCATGCAGGCGTAGCAAGTTCGTGGTCTTGCCGCTCTGTGCCGGGCCGTAATACACCAGCTTGAAGGTCAGGGTCTGGCCGCTGAGGTCGGGCACGATGGGGCTCAGTCGTTTTTCAGTAATTCGGGGTCGAGGAGGACCGAACCATCGGGGCCCCAATTGACTGTGGTGATCCCCGGTTCGAGGCGCTCAAGACGTTCCGCCTCCAGTTGCTCGGCGGTCATGTCACCCATTTCAAGGCGGACCAGATTGGCCAACTGGCGATTTTCGAGTAGCAGGTTGCGATGGGCCAGCGCCTGGGCGATGGCCGACATCAGGTCGTAGTCGTTCCATGGCTTGCCAATGAAACGTTCGATCCCAACCTCGTTGACCGCGCGCACCAAGGCGTTGAGGTCGGCGTAGCCAGACAGGATGAGGCGGGCGGCATCCGGCTGCAGGCGCTTGCTCGCCTTCAGAAATTCGATGCCGTCCATTTCTGGCATGCGGTAGTCGCTCATGAACAGGTCGAATTCTTCGTGCTCGGCCAGGGCCAGGGCGGCCAGGGGCGAAGTGCAGGCCCTCACTTCCAGCGGGAAGGTCTGCCCGCCGTAATGGCAGGGCGCCAGGCGTAACAGGCGTTGCAAGGCGTTGACGATGGGGGCTTCGTCATCAAGGATGAGGATGCGGCTCATGCGGCCTCCTGGCGGATATAAAGCGTGACCGGGTGCTGTTCGGCTTCTTCCATTTTGACCAACTGGCCGATGATTTCGCCGCTGAGCACGCTACCTTTGGCGAGTAGCAGATAGCCATCCTTGTGCGTCAGCTCCCGGCTCAGCACCATGCCGGGCTTGAGGTGGATCGAACGTAAGGGCATTTCGCTGATCGCCGATTTCTGGCTGTCGGCGAGTTGGCGGATGAAATGGTCGACCACCGTCGGGTCGTAACGTTTGCCGCGATTTTCGACCAGAAAGGTGGCGGCTTCGCTCGCTTTCAGCGGGCGCTGGGCCAGGGTGCCAATCTGCAGGGCATCGTAATCGTTGGCGACGCTGAGAATGCGGCTGCCCTGCGGGATGGCGATGCCGGCCAGGTGATCGGGATAGCCGCTGCCATCGAAACACTCGTGGTGGTGGCGAACGATCAGCGCGGCTTCCTTGAACTTGGCGATGCCGATCAGGATGTTCTGGCCGATGATTGGGTGTTTGACCACGGCAGCCCGTTGTTCGACGGTCAAGGTGTTGAAAGGCTTGCTCAGCAGGTCGTCTGGCAGGCCCAGCTTGCCGATGTCGTGCAGCAGGCCGGCCAGCATGATGTTCTGGACCTCGTTGTCGGCGACTCCCATGCGCAGGGCCAGGGCGCGGGCCTGTTCGGCCACCCGGCGGCCATGGCCGCTCAGTTGCTTGCCGGCCGGGCCGCTGCGCAGTTCGATGAGCCCGGCGAAAACATGGACGCTGGTCAGGAAGGATTTTTTCAGTTCGCCATGCGCCTGCTCGACAAAACTGAGTGCCTGGCGTAGTTCGGCGGTACGTTCGGCAACCTTGTGTTCCAGGCTGGCATTGAGTTGCTTAAGCGCTTCGTTCTGGGCCTGGATCAGCGTATTGAGCCGCTGGTTTTCGGCCTCCAGGCGCTGGCGCTCGATGGCTTCGCGGACGACACCAAGGATTTCGTTGTCGTCCCAGGGTTTGGCGACGTAGCGATAGATCTGTCCTTCATTGATCGCTGAAACCGTCGACGTGATGTCGGCATAGCCCGTCAGCAGGATGCGCATGATGCCGGGCCAGCGTTCGCGGACCTGCTTGAGGAAGGCGGCTCCATCCATTTCCGGCATGCGCATGTCGGAAATGACGAGATCGACGTTTTCTTGTTCAAGTACAGCCAGGCCGGCGGCGCCGCCCTCCGCAATGAAAATACGGTAGCCATGGGGGCGGAACAGGCGGCGCAGGGCCGACAGAATGCCAGGCTCGTCATCGACGAAGAGCAGGGTGGGTGCTTGCGAGGGGTCGCTCATCGGGCAGCCTCCGGGGCGGGTGTGCTTGCGGTCGACGGGTGAATGGGCAGGATTACGCGGAAGCTTGTGCCCTGGCCGGGCGTGCTGCGGACCGTCAGTTGTCCCTGATGGCGTTGCACGATGCTGTAGGACAGCGAAAGGCCGAGGCCGGTGCCCTGGCCGACCGGTTTGGTGGTGAAGAATGGGTCGAAAATGCGGCTCAGGTGTTCGGCCGGGATGCCGCAGCCGGTGTCGCTGATTTCGATGCACACCTTGTCGTTGTCCAGGCAGCAGGTGCGCAAGGTGACGGTCCCCTGTTTGTCGATGGCTTGGCTGGCATTGACCAGCAGGTTCATGAATACCTGGTTCAATTGCGAAATCAGGCAATAAACCGGCGGTAAATCGCCGTAATCCTTGATGACCTGGCACTTGTACTTGAGTTCGTTCCAGACAATGTTGAGTGTCGATTCCAGCCCCTGGTGCAAGTCGGCTTCCTGCCATTCCTGTTCGCCAACGCGCGAGAAGCTTTTTAGATCCTGGACGATTTTCTTGACACGGTTCAGGCCATCTTTCGACTCAGCGACCAGGCTGAAAATATCGGCCTTGAGGAAAGCGAAATCGCGTTCCTCGCGCAGGCGTGAGATCTTGCCAAGGACGGCGGGGTCGGTACAGTGCTCGGTCGTGGCCTGCTCATAGCCGTCGATGATGGCCATCAGGTCGTGCAGATAGCCGTCGAGGGTGCCCAGGTTGGAGTGAACGAAGCCGATCGGGTTGTTCAGTTCGTGGGCGACGCCGGCCGCCAACTGGCCGATGGAGGCCATTTTTTCGGATTGCAGCAACTGGTTGTTGGCTTCTTCCAGACGCTTGTTCAATGCCTGCTGCTGTTTCAGGTTGTCGGCGAGCAGGAGTTGCTGTGTCTTGCGGTCAGTAATATCGGTCAGCACGCCGTCGTAAAACAGTGGCAGGCCCATGGTGTCGCGGATGACTTGTGTGCGGTCGACCACCCAGATCAGCTGTTTTTCCGCCGTGATCAGTCGGTACTCCTGTTCGTAATTGCTACAGCCGCTGGCCGTGTGGCGCATGACCTCATCAGCCACCCGGGGCAGATCCTCAGGGTGCACGATATCGGCAAAAAGCGGCTGGCCAGTGATCAACTGTTCCGGGGTGTAGCCCCACTGCCGGATATTGTCCGATACGAATACGACGGGCCAGCCGTTGCTGGCCTGCCAGCGAAAGCAGACGACTGGGCTGGCGTTAACCACTTGCATGGCCAGTTGCAGTGCTTTGTCCACCCGGGCGCGACGGGCAATGCGCCAGGTTTCGTTGCCGATCAGGCGCACGGTGTCGACATCGGTTTCGCCATAAGGCGTGCTCTTGTTGCCGACGCCGGTCACCATGCAGACCTTGCCGTTTTCGATAACGGGAACGCAGAGCAGGCGGTGCAGTGGCGAGTGGCCTTCCGGCAGGCCGCGCCGGTTGCTGGCCTGGGCGTAATCATTGACGATGACCACATCGCGTTGGCGAATGGCGTCGGCCCAGATGCCGGCCTCACTGACCGGATAATGGCTCTGGTACGTGGCATGGCAGTAATGGGCCAGGGTATTGTTCGACCAGGCAACCAGTTCGATGCTCTCTTCGTCGTCGTTGACGAAATGCATGAAAGCAATCTGGCTGCCGGTGAGGCGCTCTGCCTCGCCCGTTGCGTATTGCATGAAGGTTGGTTCGGACAGGGTTTCAGCCCGCTGTGGCAGTTCGACCATGGCTTCCGAGCGGGCCACCTGACGGGATAGCTTGCGCTCGGCTTCGTGGCGGGCCGTGATGTCCTCGATCAAGAGGGTGAAATAGGAAATTTCGCTCTTTTTGTCCCACACCGGCTGGAAGGCCAGCGAGGCATAGCGGGCAATCGGGCCGGCCTGTTTCAGGCGGTGCGTGTGGGTAAACTCGCTCCCGGGTAGCGCACAGGCTTCAGCGAAGCGCTGTTCTGCAATAGCGCGTTCATCCGGATCGAGGATATCTAACCAGTGTCGGCCAATCAATTGCCCGGCAGGGGTGTCCAAAATACGGCACAGGGTGGGGTTGACGGCGATCCATCGGCCATGAGGGCTGATGCGTGCCATGCCGATCAGGGTGTTGTTGAACAAGGCATTGGCCCGCTGTTCGCCTAAGCGCTGGCTGAACTCGCTACGTAGCCACAAGGCGCTGACGATCAAGAGCGTGACAAGGAGCAGCAGGGGTAATTCAGTCATGGGGTGTGGCAGGTTGGCATTCGGCTGTGATGCGTTGTTCCTTGCTCAGGCGAAAAGCTTCGCGCAGTTGTTCGCGTAGCAGGTCGTCGTCCCAGGGCTTGGTCAAAAATTTGTAAATGGCGCCGCGATTGATCGCCTCAGTCACCGATTCCAGATCGGTGTAGCCGGTCAGCACGAGACGGATGGTGTGCGGATAAAGCTGGCGTACCCGGGCAAAAAACTCGGTGCCCGACATGTCCGGCATGCGCTGGTCAGAGAGGATGACCTGGACCGGCTGGCGGGCCAGATGTTCAAAGGCCTGGCTGGGTGAGGTTGCGCTGAGGATGGTGTAAGCCTCGCGGCGCAACAGGCGGGTCAGCGCATTGAGAATATTGGGCTCGTCATCGACGATCAGCAGGGTCTGCCCGTGTTCGGCTGGCAAGTCGCTCAGCGGCAGGCGGTGGCGGCCGGCCAGCAGGCGTTCGAACTCAGCGGCCGGTAAGGGGCGACTGAACAGGTAACCCTGGATGGCATCGCAGCGCCGGCCGCGCAGGAAGCTGGCTTGCGCCTCGGTCTCCACCCCTTCGGCGAGCACGGCCAGGTTGAGACTGCGGCCCATGACGATGGTCGAGGTGGCGATTGCCGCATTGACCGGGTTTTCGATGATGTCGCGAATAAAGCTCTGATCGATCTTGATCTTGTCGAACGGGAAGCGCGACAAATAGGACAGCGACGAATAGCCCGTGCCAAAGTCGTCTAGCGAGAGCATGACCCCCAGTGTCTTGAGCTTGCGACACATGGCGACGGCTTCGTCGACGTTGTCGATGAAGGCACTTTCAGTGATTTCCAGTTCCAGGCTGGCGGCTGGCAGTCCGGTGTCGGTCAGCGTGCGCCGCACAATCTGGTCGAGATCGGGCAGGCCAAATTGCCGTGCCGAGACGTTGACCGCAAGACGCAAGGGGGCGAAGCCCAGATCAAGCCAGCGGCGGGCTTGCTGGCAGGCCGTGTGCAGAACCCATTCGCCAATCGGCAGGATCAGGCCGCATTCTTCGGCTATCGGGATGAATTCGGCGGGCGATATCTGACCGAGCTCGGCGTTGCGCCAGCGTAGCAAGGCTTCCATGCCGATGATGTTGCCGCTATCCAGGCTCACCTGGGGTTGGTAGACCACGCTGAGTTCCTGGCGGGCAATGGCGTCGCGCAGTGCTGATTCCAGGCCCAGACGGCGGGCCGCGTCGGCATTCATCTCGGGAGCATAAAAACGAAAAGTATTGCGTCCCGCCTGCTTGGCGCTGGCCAGGGCGATGTCGCAAGCTTTGAACAGTTCATCGGCGCAGTCGCCATCGCGCGGTGCAATGGCGATGCCAATACTGGCGCTGAGCGCAACGGTCTGACCGTCCACGGCGTAAGGTTGGGCAATGGCCTCAAGCAGGCGCTGGGCGAGGCTGATCGCATCGCGCTCCTGGGTCAGGTTGGTCATCACAAAGCCGAATTCGTTGCCGGAGCGGCGGCCCAAGGTGTCGCCATCGCGTATCTGCAAGCGCAGGCGGCGGGCGACTTCGCAGAGCACGGCGTCGCCGGCCGGTGGGCCGAGGGTTTCATTAATGGTGCGGAAACGGTCGAGATCGAGCTGGATCAGGGCCGTTTGCCGTCCCAGGCGGCGGGTGCTGTTGATGGCTTGTACCAGGCGGTCGGCAAACAGGCTGCGATTGGGCAATTCAGTCAGCTGGTCGTAGCTGGCCAGGTGTTCAATTCGATGCTCGGCCGCTTTGCGCTGACTGATGTCGCTCATCGTGCCCACGGTCAGCAAGGGCAGGTCATCGGCAGTGAACTGGACGGATCGGCCGCGGGCTTCCAGCCATAGCCAGCGACCGTTGGCGTGGCGGGCGCGGAATTCTTCGATCGTGACATCCTGTCCGGGGGCAACGGGTGACAGGATGGCCTGCAAAACGCGCGCGCGGTCCGCCGGGTCGAGTAGCTCAGCCGCCTGTTCCAGGGTTTCCGGGCCCTGGGTGAGTCCGAGGAGGGCGCATAAATCTTCTGACCACTGCAACTGCTGCGTGTCATGTCGGAATTCCCAGATGCCGATGCGGGCGGCAGACAAGGCCAGTTGCAGGCGGGTGCTGAGTTGGGTGTTTTCTACGACTTGGCGCTTAACTTCAGTGTCGAGGTTGGCATTCTGGCGGGCCAGTGCATCGCGGGCTTTTTTTAGCTCCAGATGCTGTGTGATGCGGGCCCGGAAGATCGCAGGTTTGATCGGTTTGGTAATGTAATCGACTGCGCCTTCCTGCAGGCCGGCTTCCTCGTTCTGGGAGCTGTCCATCGCGGTCACATAAATGACTGGGATCTGGCGAGTGTCGGGGTTGTCGCGCAAGTGGGCCAATACTTGGTGGCCATCCATGCCCGGCATCATGATGTCAAGCAGGATGAGGTCAGGTTGCGGCAGTTGTGTGGCACCGGTCAGGGCTTGCTGGCCATTTTCGGCCAGCCGGATGCTGACCGGGAGGGGTTCCAGCAAGGCGCTGATCAAGGCGAGATTGGCCGGATTGTCGTCAACCGCCAGGACGATGGGGCGGTGCATGCTCGGCTCGGTAGGGGGGGCGCTCATCCAACGTTTTCTCTCGGCTTTCAAGGTCTCTGGGCAAGTTTGGCTGGTTGACGGGATAACAGCAAGTTGACGAGGGTAAAATGCGGCTTTGGTTTGGCGGGCAGTCTACGCGATGCGTCATTGCCGCCGCATCTTGTCTATTTTTCCTGCAGGAATGAGCATGTTGCAAAAAAACGCTGCCTTTTCGCCGGTTTCCGGGCCGATTGTTGTCGTTGTCATGGATGGCTACGGCCTGCCGAACACCGAGGTGGGCAGCGCCATTGCTGCCGCCCGCAAACCCCATCTTGATCGCCTGTTCGCGACCTGTCCGAACATCCGCTTGCGGGCGCACGGCACGGCAGTTGGCATGCCGTCCGATGACGACATGGGGAATTCCGAGGTCGGGCACAATGCCATCGGCGCCGGTCAGGTGTATAGCCAGGGCGCGGCGCTGGTCGCCAACGCTATTGCGGATGGCGGGATCTGGCAGGGCGAGGCCTGGCAACAGGTGGTCGCCGCCGCCAAGGCCGGTCGGGGGGTGCTGCATTTCCTCGGGCTGTTTTCGGACGGCAATGTCCATAGCCACCTTGACCACCTGCAGGCGATGGTTGTTCGTGCCAAGGCCGAGGGGGTGCCGACGGTACGTATCCACGCCTTGCTGGATGGTCGCGACGTCCCGGAAACCAGTGCGCTCGACTATGTCGTGCCGTTCGAGACCTTCCTGTCCGAACTATCCACCGATGGCTTCGATGCCCGTATTGCCTCGGGCGGTGGTCGCCAGTACATCACCATGGATCGTTACGATGCCAATTGGTCGATGGTCGAAAAAGGCTGGAAGACCCATGTGCTCGGGCAGGGGCCACAGTTCGCCAATGCCACTGCCGCGGTCAACGGCCTGCGGGCGCTCAATCCGGGCACCATCGACCAGGATTTGCCGGAGTTCGTCATTGCCGATGCCGGGCAGCCCATTGGCACCATCGAAGACGGCGATGCCGTGGTCTTTTTCAATTTCCGTGGCGACCGGGCGATCGAAATTACCCGCGCCTTTGTCGAGGCCGAATTCACCCCGTTCGACCGCCAGCGTTATCCGCAGGTAACCTACGCCGGTATGTTGCAATACGACGGTGACCTGCAATTGCCCAAGCGCTTTCTGGTGGCGCCGCCCGCCATCAAGGACACCTCGGGTGAGTGGTTCAGCAAGCTCGGGTTGGCCCAGTTTGCCTGTTCCGAAACGCAGAAATTCGGCCACGTCACCTATTTCTGGAATGGCAACCGCTCCGGCCGCTTCGAGGGTGAAACCTGGCAGGAAGTGCCGAGCGATGTCGTGCCCTTCGAGCAGCGGCCGTGGATGAAAGCTGCCGAAATCGCCGACGCCATGATTGCGGCCATTGCTTCCGGCCAGTACCCGCTGTTGCGCTGCAATTTTGCCAATGGCGACATGGTGGGTCATACCGGCAACTTCCGCGCTGCGACGATGGCGGTGGAAGCGGTCGACCTCGCCCTGGGGCGACTTTTGCGGGCGGTTGAAGCGGCCGGCGGGGTGGCCCTGATCACCGCCGATCACGGCAATGCCGACGAAATGTTCGAGCTCGATAAAAAGACCAAGCAGCCGGCGCAGAATGCGGATGGTTCGTACCGGGCAAAAACGGCACACACGCTGAATCCGGTGCCGCTGATCCTGGCCGATTACGCCAGCGGCGGTCACCTTGGCCTGACCCAGACGGCGCAGGCCGGTTTGTCGAATATTGCCGCGACTGTTGCCAATTTGTTGGGATACGACAAGCACCCCGCCTGGGATGACAGCCTGCTGAGTCGTCGTTGAACGACCGGGGCTGATCACGGTCAACCCTGCCCGACATGGGTTTTTCAAAAAGGAATCTTGTTCATGACTACCCTGTTTTCACCCTTGCAACTGGGGTCACTGACCTTACCCAATCGCATCCTGATGGCGCCGCTGACCCGTTGCCGGGCCGAAGCCGGGCATGTGCCGGGGGCGCTGATGGCCGAGCATTACGCCCAGCGCGCCAGTGCGGGTCTGCTGATTGCCGAGGCGACCATGGCGATGGCCGATACCTCGGCCTTTTGGCACGAGCCGGGGATTTACAACCTGGCGCAGATTGAGGGTTGGCGGCAGACGACGGACGCGGTCCACGCCGCTGGCGGGCGGATTTTCCTGCAGATTTGGCATGGTGGGCGGGCTTGTCATCCGCTGCTCAACGACGGTCGCGAAGCCGTTGGGGCCAGCGCCCTGGCCATCACCAACGATGAAGTCCATACCCCTCAAGGCAAACAGCCCTATACCGTACCGCGGCCCTTGCGCGACGACGAGTTGCCGGCCATCGTTGAAGGGTTTGCGCAGGCGGCGCGCAACGCCCGCTTGGCCGGTTTTGACGGGGTCGAAGTGCATGGCGCCAACGGTTACCTGCTCGACCAGTTCCTGCGCGATGGCAGCAATCAGCGTTCCGGCCCTTACGGCGGTCCACTGGAAAACCGTGCCCGCCTGTTGCTGGACGTGCTGGCTGCCGTCTGCCAGGTGTATGGCAGCGACCGTGTCGGCCTGCGCATTTCCCCGCTCAATAGTTTCAATAGCATGATCGATCGTGATCCGCTCGGTCTGGCGCGCTGGCTGGCCGAGCGTTTGAACGACTTTAACCTGGCTTACCTGCACCTGATGCGGGCCGACTTCTTTGGCCAGCAACACGGCGATGTGGTGAGCCCCGTGCGCCAGCATTACCGTGGGGTGTTGATCGGCAATATGGGCTATGGCGCCGACGAGGCGGCGGCCGCGCTGGCCGCCGGGCAACTGGATGCCGTGGCTTTCGGGACGGCCTTTCTGGCCAACCCCGACTTGCCGGCACGAATCCAGCGCGCCGCGTCATTGAATGCGCCCGATCCGGCGACTTTCTACACACCCGGTCGGGCGGGTTACAACGACTACCCCGCCTTGGCCGATTAGGCGGGCGTTACCCGGCGGCATGCTTCCGGTTTTTCGAAGCGAGGCTGCCGGCAAACCAGAGTTTGGGGCGGCGGGGCCAGCGCTACAATAGCCGCCTTTTCGCCCACTGCCATTGTCTGCCATGTTCGAATTCCTGCTCTCGCCCGAAATCTGGATTGCCTTTTTCACCCTGACGGCGCTCGAGCTGGTGCTGGGCATCGACAACATCATTTTCATTTCCATCCTGGTGGACAAGCTGCCGCCGGAAAAGCGCGAGCTGGCACGGCGTATCGGCCTCTTCCTCGCCATGTTCATGCGCATCGGCCTGCTGTTGGTGCTGTCGTGGATTGTCGGCCTGACCGAGCCGGTCCTGACCTTGTTCGACTATGGTTTTTCCGGTCGCGACATCATTCTGATCGGCGGTGGCCTATTCCTGATCTGGAAAAGTACCGGCGAGGTACACCAATTGCTGGAGGGCGAGGAAGGTAGCGAATCACACAAGGTGGCTTCCAGCTTTGCTGGCGTGATTGCCCAGATCATGGTGATTGACCTCATTTTTTCGCTGGACTCGATCATCACTGCGGTGGGTATGGTCAGCCAGGTGGGCGTGATGATCGCAGCGGTTGTCGCTTCGGTTGGACTGATGATGCTGTTTGCCCGCCCTATCGGTGAATTCGTCTCCAAGCACCCGACCATCAAGATGCTGGCCCTCTCTTTCCTGGTTGTGGTCGGTGTGGTGCTGATTGCCGATGGCTTTGGCCACCATGTGCCCAAGGGCTACATCTACTTTGCGATGGCCTTCTCGGTCGGCGTCGAGATGCTCAATATCCGGATGCGCAAGAAAGCCATCGCGCCGGTCGATTTGCGCGAGCCGTATGCGCGGGAAGCAGAAACCGAGGGCGTTTGACGAGAGCCGGGATTACCCGGCTTTTCGGGTGTAGGCGATCATGGCATCGGGAATCTGGCCAATCGGCAGTACCTGGTCGACACCCCCTTGCTTGATGGCTTCCATAGGCATGCCAAAGACCACGCAAGTCGCCTCGTCCTGCGCGATGGTTTTGGCGCCAGCGTCGTGCATTTCCTTCAGGCCGCGCGCACCATCGTCACCCATGCCGGTCATGATGACGCCGAGGGCGTTGGCGCCCGCAAACTTGGCCACCGAGCGGAACAGGACATCGACCGACGGCTTGTGGCGATTGACCAGCGGGCCATCGATTACTTCAACATGATATTGGGCGCCGCTGCGCTTGAGCATCATGTGTCGGCCACCGGGGGCGATCAATGCCCGGCCCGGCATCACCCGGTCGCCATTTCGCGCCTCGCGGACCTCGATGGCGCACAGGCTGTTCAGCCGCTCGGCGAACATGGCGGTGAATTTTTCCGGCATGTGCTGGACGATGACGATGCCCAGGCAGGTGGACGGGAGGCGGGTGAGTACGGCTTCCAGCGCCTGAGTGCCGCCGGTTGAGGTGCCGATGGCAATTAGTTGATCTGTTGTGCGGGCCATCGCGCTGGGCGCTGTTGCGGACAACATGGCGTCGGCCGTCAGTTTTGGCCGGTTCAGGCCGTTGACCGCAACCCCGCTTGCCTGGCCTCTGGGTAGGGCGCGTAGATTGGCCCGGGCGGCCGCCCGAACGGCCTGGACGATGTCGTTCGAGGCGTCTTCGAGAAAACTCTTCAGGCCGGCCTTGGGCTTGGTGATGATGCTGACGGCACCCGCGGCCATGGCATCGAAGGTGGCTTGTGCGCCACTTTCGGCGAGCGATGAGCAGATGATGACCGGAGTCGGTCGTTCACTCATGATCTTGCGCAGGAAAGAAATGCCGTCCATGCGCGGCATTTCGATATCAACGATCAGGACATCCGGCCAGTTCGCTTTCATCTTGCCGATGGCAAACACCGGGTCACCTGCCGTGGCGATGACCTCGATGCCGGGTTCGCGTGCCAGGGCTTGCGAAACGACCTGGCGGACCAGCGCCGAGTCATCAACAATCATGACCTTGATGGGCTTGCTCATGCCGTTTTGCGGTAAATGGTCGGGCGAATTTGGCTTAGTCCGCTCTCGATGCCATTCAAGGTTTCGGAGTGGCCGATGATCAGGTGACCTCCGGGCAGCAGGTGAGGCAGGAGATTGCCGATCACCTTGCGCTTGGTGTCGATGTCAAAATAAATCATGACGTTGCGCAGGAAAATGATCTCGAACTTGCCAATATCTTCGGTGATCGGCAGCGTCAGGTTGAGATGGTGGAAGCTGACCTGCTTGCGCAATGCGGGCGAAATGAGAAACGTGCCCGCCTGACTGCGTACGCCTTTGAGGCAATAGCGCGTCAGCATGTCCGGCGGGATGCCTTCATTGCGGCTCAGTGGGTAATGCCCGCGCTGGGCTTTTGCCAGGACCTGGGTGCTGATGTCGGAACCAAGCACTTCCCAAGCTGTTTCGCTGTGGTCGGCCAGCAGCATGGCCAGCGTATAGACCTCTTCGCCGGTTGAACTGGCCGCACTCCAGACGCGAAATTTCGAAGGATTCCGCCGTTTGGCCAGGATCTCGTCACGCAGGAAGGCAAAGTGCTGTGGTTCGCGGAAAAAATAGGTTTCATTGGTCGTCAGCAGGTCGACCATGGTCTGTAACTCGTCCGGGTCATTGCCACTGGAAATCATCCGGTAATACTGGGTAAAGGTGTCCAGCTGGTAGTGGCGTAGCCGTTTTTGCAGACGCCCGACCAGCAGGACTTTTTTGGCATCGGACAGACTGATCCCGGCAATTTTGTAGATCAGACGTTGGAACAGGGCAAATTCCTGGTCGGTAATGGCAGATTCGGTCATCAGAACAATTCAATCTTCTTGGCGGTCATCGGAGCTGCGGCCTTGTTGAGCAGCGATTCGGCATAGGCCAGCTCCTCGCGGCGCAGCGATTCCTGGCTGATCAGACTGGAGGTGACCCGCTTGCAATAGGCGTCACCGTTCGACGGCACCAGCAGTATCTTGCGTGACCATGGGCCGAGAAAATCAGAAGCAGTCAGGGGAATCCCCTCGCGGTGCAGCCATTCATGGGCAAAGTCGGCATTGCGTTTGCCTACTTGCAGGTGGCCGGGGGCGGTTGTGTCGATGACCGCGCCGCCGCCAAATGCCTTGGCGCGTATCCGGTGCTTGGCGGCACCGCGTTGCAGCATGGCGTTGAGCAATGCTTCCATGCAGGCGTCACCCGCCAGCAGCACATCCACGTCCGCATGCGCCCCGCGTTTCATCTGAGGGAGCATGAAGTGATTCATGCCGGCCAGGGGGAGGGCGCTGTCGTAAAGACAGACAGCAACGCACGAGCCGAGGAGGGTGGAGATTGGCCTTTCGTGCTCGACCGCCCATTCTCCTGGTTTGATGCTGCGGGAGAGGCGTTCGATATCGCGGGTGGACAGGGCTGCGTAGTCGGTCATGCTGGGCGTTCATGCGCCATGATTCTCTCTTGCTTGTTCTGTCCGGGGCCAGAAACGGGCAGGCCGTGATGGGGCCTGCCCGGCGGTATCAGACGCTTTCGGTGCTGCCGGTTTCGCCCATCTGGGAAAGGATGGCGATTTCCTCGACGGAAAGCACCTTGTTGATTGACAAAATGATGACGAATTTGCCATTCACCTTGCCCATGCCCGAAATGAAATCGGTACGGATCTTGGCGCCGAAACTGGGTGGGGGTTCGATTTCGGCGGGCGAGATTTCCAGCACCTCGGAAACAGCATCGACCATGATCCCGATATCGTGCTTCAGGTCACCCTCGACCAGTTCAATGATCACGATGCAGGTGCGCCGCGCCACTTCGGTACTCTTGCCGCCAAAGCGGCAGGAGAGATCGATGACCGGGACGACGGCACCACGCAGGTTGATGACACCGCGAATGAAGGCGGGCGTCATCGGGATTTCGGTGACTGAGCCGAACTCGATGATTTCCTTGACGTTGAGAATGGCGACGGCAAACATCTCGCCGCCCAGCGTGAAGGTCAGATATTGCTGCGGTCCGTTGTCGACCGCGGCAGACTGGACCGCTGTACCGGCCTTGCCGGCACTCTGGACCACTTGTCCCATGATTCAGACCTCCCGGATCAGAATTTCTCGAAGTCAGAATCATCCAGCGCGGCGTTGATGACGCGGCTGTTCGTCTGGCGGGCTGGACGGCTAGGCGAAGCCATCCGGGGCGCAGCACTGTAGTTTCGCGCCATCGTGCCTGAATCAACCGAGAAGAAGCCCATCAGCTGCTGCAACTGGCCGGCCTGGCCACCGAGTTCCTCTGCGGTGGCAGCCAGTTCTTCAGATGCCGACGCATTTTGCTGGGTCGCCTTGTTCAACTGGCCCATGGCGTTGTTGATCTGCAGCACGCCCGTCGATTGCTCTTGCGAGGCGGAGGCGATTTCCTGCACCAAGTCGGAGGTTTTCTGGATGGAGGGCACCATTTCCTCAAGCAGATGCCCGGCGCGCTCGGCCATTTTCACGGAAGAACCGGCCAGGTTGCCAATTTCCTGTGCTGCGACCTGGGACCGCTCGGCCAGCTTGCGGACCTCGGCGGCGACCACGGCGAAGCCCTTGCCATGCTCACCGGCCCGGGCGGCCTCGATGGCGGCATTGAGGGCCAGCAGATTGGTCTGGTAGGCAATGTCGTCGATGATGCCGATCTTGTCGGCAATCGACTGCATGGCATCGACGGTCTTGCCGACGGCTTCGCCACCTTCGCCAGCTTCCTTGGCCGCCTTGGAGGCCATGTTGTCGGTGACCTTGGCGTTTTCGGTGTTCTGGGCGACCGAGGCGGTCATCTGCTCCAGCGAGGCGGTCGTTTCCTCAACCGAGGCGGCCTGTTCGGAGGACGACTGGCTCAACGACTGAGCCGTGGCCGAGACCTGGCCGGAGGCATTGGATAGCGCATCGGCGGCGGTGATGATCTGGGCGATGGTTTCCGACAGCTTACCGATGGTGTTGTTGATGGCCTCCTTCAGTACCGCAAAGTCACCCTGGTATTGCTTGCGGATGGTCTGGGTCATGTCGCCCTGTTCCATGGCGCCCATGACGCGCTGGACGTCCTGGATCGGGGCAACGACGGCATCAAGCATGCTGTTGACCCCTTCAATAATTTTGCGATATTCACCTTGGTATTTCGTGACGTCGGCCCGGGTGGAAAGTTTGCCGTCGACGGCTGTCTGGGCCAAGCCGGCGGCCTCGGCACTCATGGCCTTGACGGCAGCGACCGCACGTTCCAATGACTTCAGCACCATACCGACTTCGTCCTTGGCGGAAGTGTCAATCTTGACGCTGAGGTCGCCTTCGGAAATCTTGTCGGCGATTTGCACGGCGTCACCCACCGGGCGAACAATGCTGCGCGTGATCAGGATGGCGATGACAATGCCCAGGGCGATGGCGATCAGGCTGATGGTGATCAGCAGGGTGCGGGCGCTGTTGTAGGCAGCCTCGGCTTCCTCGCCCGCCTTTCGCATCAGGTCATCCTGATAATCGTTCAGTTCGCCGATAGCCTTCAGGTAGCTTTGGGTGACCGGACGGAAATCGCCGTACAGCAACTTGACCGCATTATCGCGCTCGTTACGGTTGACCATGCCGTGGAACTTGTCGAGGGTCGCCACGTAGGCTGTCCGCGTGTCCTGAACCCGGGCCAGCAAGGTTTTTCCTTCAGGCGAGGTGATCGTGGCGGTCAGCTTGTCGATAATCTCGGTGATGCTCTTGCGGTGTTCCTCCTGGCGGCTGAGCTGTTTCTGGACTTCCGTCGGTTCGGAAATTAGCAGCAGATTCCGGTTGATCTGGGCGATTTGGTTGATGGCCCGAACGAGGTCGGTGGCCAGCACGGTCTTGGGGAACTTGTCCTTGACCAGGTTCTGGACTTCGTTGTTCAGGTTGCCCAGCGCGTTTCCACCGATGACGGCGGTGAGTGCCAGCAGAATCAGCACAATGGCAAAGCCCATTGTCAGGCGTGGCCCGATCTTGATGTTGTTCAACATGTTTACCTCCTGTGAAACTTCGGTGCGGTGATATCGAGATTTAAAAATGAGAAAAAATCAGTTGGCCTGGGTCGACCGTGGCAAGGCGCTGTTGGCGTGCATGCTGCGCTCCTCCTGGCGGGTCTTGCGATGGATGAGGGACTGCACATCGAGAATCAGCGCGACGTCGCCGCTGCCCAGGATGGTCGAGCCGCCAATGCCGCGCAGATGGCGGAAAATGGTGCCCAGAGGTTTGATGACGGTCTGGAATTCACCCATCAGTTGATCCACGACGATGCCGGCTTTCTGTCCGGCATGCTGGACGACGACGATGTTCTCGCGCGCCGGTTGCTCGCCGTCGATTTCGAACAATTCACGCAGACGGACAAAAGGCAGGACTTCGCCGCGCAGGTTGAGGAAATCGCGGTCGGCGGTGTTCGATTTCAGTTCGATGCACTCGACCACCATGTCCAGCGGGATGACGTAGGCTGCCTTGCCGACACCGACCAGGAAGCCATCGATGATGGCCAGGGTCAACGGCAGTCGGATGGTGAATTTGGAGCCTTCGCCCTCGGTTGAGTTAACCTCGCAACTGCCCCGCAGGTTCTGAATGTTACGTCTGACTACATCCATGCCAACGCCGCGGCCGGACAGATTGGTGACCTGATCAGCGGTTGAGAAGCCGGGCTCCCAGATCAGGTTGATGATTTCCTGATCAGTCAGCGTCTGGGTGGGTTGGACCATCCCCTTGTCGATGGCTTTTTGCAGGATCTTGTCGCGCGGCAGGCCGCCGCCGTCATCGACCACCTCGATCACGATGCTGCCGGAGTCGTGGTAGGCATTGAGTTCAACTGTGCCGCGGCGGGATTTTCCCCGGGCTTCCCGCACTGCGGCCGCTTCGATGCCGTGATCCATGCAATTGCGCACCAGGTGCATCAGGGGGTCGCCAATTTTTTCAACGACGGATTTGTCCAGTTCGGTGTCGGCGCCGGTAATGATCAGGTCGATCTCCTTGCCGAGTTCCTTCGAGACATCGCGGACAACGCGATTGAAACGGGTGAAGGTTTCACCGATCTGGACCATGCGCAATTGCAGGGCCGAATCGCGGATGTTTTCTACCAGACGCGACAGGATGGAGGTCGATTCTACGAGCTCGCTCTGGCCGCTGCGCTGGGCCAGCAGGTTGGCCGAGGCGCCGGCAATGACCAGTTCGCCGACCAGGTCGATCAGTTGGTCGAGCTTGTCGGCCTGAACGCGGATCAGCCGGGCTTCGACTGCTTTCTTTTCGGACAGTTGTGTCTGCTTGTGCACGGCCGCCTCGACGACCTCCTTGTGCACCACCTTCTTGTCGACCAGGATCTCGCCGATCGGCGTGCTTTCGGCTGCACCCTCTGCACCGGGCAGGCGGACCTGCAACTGGGCGCGGAGACCTTCGTCCAGTTCGGCCTGGGTCAGCGCCCCAGCGCGGACAAGGATTTCGCCCAGGCGCATGTCGTCTTCGGGCAGGTCGTGAATCAGCTTGAGGTATTCGTGCAGCTTGCTGTTCGGCGGCAGGATGCGCAGTTCGCAATCGTCGCGGCAGAAGTCAAAGACCCGTTCGATGTCGGCCTTGCTGGAACGGGTTTGCAAGCGGATCTCAAAGCCCAGGTAGCAGGATTCCGGATCCATCTCGGCCGCAGGGGGCATGACATCCGGCACGGTTTCCAGGGCAATGATTTCACCCAGCGAACCGAGAAAACGGATGAAAGACAGGGGGTCCATGCCGCCGCGCAGCATGTGCAGGCCAAAGCGGACGGAAATGTGCCAGCTGTCGGTGTTGACCACGCCGCCGCCGGAGGAGTGAACGTCGCCGGCGGCATCGGCTTCCACTTCCACGATGGCGCCACCGGCGACAGGCGCAGCGTGTGCCGTATAGGTGTTGAGTTCGATCTGCAGCGACTCCCCGGCAGCTTGTACTTCCGCCGACGGTTCGGGGGCGCCGGCCTCCAGTACGTCCATCAGTCGCCCCAACTGGTCGCAGCAGCGCAGCAGCAGGCCGGTCAGGTCGCCGGAGACATGAATTTCTCCGTTACGCAAACGGTCGAGAACATTCTCAACCCGATGCATGAAATTTTCGATGTAGTGACACTCGATGACGCCGGATGCCCCCTTGATGGTGTGGGCGGCGCGGAAGATGCCATTGATGTTGTCATGGTTGTCCGGGTCCTGCTCCAGGTCGAGCAGGCCGTTTTCCATTGCCTGCAGCTGCTCGCGGCCTTCCTGTATAAAAACGCTGGTCAGTTCATCCATGGTCGTCAGCCTTGTTCGTGAGCGGTGATGAGTACCGGGTCGCCAAAGTAGGTGGCCAGATTGCAGAAATCGAGGGTCTGGCGTACGGCCGGGCTATGCGCCACGATGGCCAGCTCCTTGCCGTGCCGGGCGGCTTCGCGCTTGACGAGGATCAGCAGTTGCAGTCCGGCGGTGTCGATCTCGGTCACCTGTGATAGATCCAGTTCCAGGCTGGGCGTGCCGGCCAGGCTATCGATCAGCATGTGTTTCTGGTCGAGGGCATGGTAGATGGTCAGGTCGTCCTTCAGGACGAGACGTTTCGTTGCCGACATGGGGGAGTCCTCAGAACAGTTCAATCTTGCTGCCACCGCCGGCGGCTGGAGATTGCTTGCCGGCCTGATGCAGCACCTGCTGGTGCGTGGCTCGCTGTGTGTCCATCACATAGTTGCCGTACAGTTGATCAAGATGCTGGGCGAGCGGCGTAAATGTGAAGCCCTCCTGCTCAGACGAGGTGATGCGGGCAGACAGGGTTTCGGCATGCGTACTCAGTTGTTCAAGTGCTTTTGTCACCTGTTCAATCTGTTGCCGGGTGATGTCCTGGAACTGGACGTTGGCCAGTACTTCCATGAACATCTGTCCCAAGTCCCGGCTGGCTTCGGTGACGGTGTTCAGTACCCTGATGTCGTGTTCAAGCAAGCTTTCGTAACCGGCCCCGAGTTTGGAAAGCTGGGTCGAAAACTCTTTGAGCGCAGCCCGCTCGGCATCCACGTTGCTGGATTCGAGCTTGTCCTGAAATTGCTGTCTGATCGAATTGGCGACCTGATTGATGCCGTCGTTGATTTTTCCGACGGCGACATCGGTTTCGGTAGACAGTTTGCGAACTTCGTCAGCGACCACCGCAAAGCCGCGCCCTGCTTCGCCCGCCCGGGCTGCCTCAATGGCGGCATTCAGGGCCAGCAGGTTGGTTTGCCCGGAAATGTCCCGGATCAGGCGGACCAGCGTGCCCAGATCCTGTGCTTCCTTGACCACTTGTTCGATGCGCGTCTGGTCACGGAGTGCTTCGTCAATCCGGCGCTTCACATACTGGTCCATCCGGGCAATCAGCGCCTTGTTGCTGTCGATGTCTTTTTGGGAGGTGGCGGCAATGGCCGACGAGTCCAGGGAGACCTTGGCAACGAAATTATCCAGGCGGGTGACGACGGCATCGATTGCCTGCAGGCGATCGGTGATGTCGTAGGCGGCTTGTTCGGTAGAGCCGACAATCGAGTTGAGTTGCCCCGTGAGCACATTGTTGAAATTGCGGACCTGGCCCAGTTCCCGGGCGACTTCGTCGCCCACATTTTCGACATCGCTCACCTTGCTGAAGACCTGTTGTTGCTGTCTGGCCAGGCCGTACATCATGTCCTTGAAAAAGGCTATGGACAGCATGCGATGGGCGATATAGACGACGAAAATGACAATGACCGTACCGACGGCATCGCCAAAAGGCTCTTTGATGTTGGCGTGCGGCAGAAAGGTGTTGTGAAACCAGTCATTCAGCATCAGTACCGTGAAAAAAGCGGCAATGGCAATGAGCGTGGTGACGATAAGGGTCCGCTGGAGCAGTTGGCTCACTGGCATGGTGACTCCTAGCGCAGGACGAGCTTGATGGTGTTCAGCAGATCATCGGCGGTAGCTGGTTTGACGATCCAGCCGGATGCGCCGGCTGCCTTGGCTTCCATCTTGCGGGACTGTTGTGACTCGGTGGTTAGAAAAAGGATGGGCATGAATTTGTAGGTCGGTAGCTTGCGGACCTCCTTGATCAATTCGATGCCGTTGATGCCGGGCATGTTCAGATCGGTGATCAGCAGGTCGACCTTGACGCCAGACTGGAATTTCCTGAGGGCTTCTTCTCCGCTGGCGGCCTTTTCAGTGGCATAGCCGGCCTTGCCCAGGATGTTTGAAATGCTCAAAAGGATGGTGGCGGAATCATCAACCAGAAATATCGTTTTCATTTTTTGTTCGATTTCAAGTTCAAAAAGGTTGGTTTTGATGCAAGAAAAACAGCCAAACTATAGTACAAACAGTGACCAACTCTCTCAATTAATCTGATTTTCACCATGGGTTAATGCTTTACGGCATGGCGCTTATTTGAATTGCAGCGCCTCACGCAGGGATTCCACCTCTTCCCGTGACTCTTCAAGTATTTCCGACAGCATGCTTTCACCGATCAGCATGTTGATCTCGGGAGACATGCCGGAGGCGACGATCGATTCGCCGGTCTGGTGCAGTGGCGATGGCACCGGGGCCAGTTCTTCTGCCAGCAGCAGGGTGTTGCCCAGGCCGACCGGTGGCATCCCGAGAAAGCCTTCCCAATAGCATTCGACTGCTTCCCTGATGTTATGCGGAATGCCCAGTGCCGCAAGCAGCGGCCTGCCCAGTTGTTGCTCGCCCTCGGTCATCCATAGCGAGAAATCACCGTCGACCAGACCGGGATAGTCGGCGGCCTGGGAAAGCAGGAAGAAGCCGCTGACTTCATGGATGATGCCGGCGAACAGGGCGGCTTCGGGGTCGACCCGGGTGACCCGCCGGGCGATGACCCGGGCCAGGGCTGCGACATGGGCCGTATGTTCCCAGAGCTGGCGTGCCGTTTCCTGGCTGGCAGCCGGCAGGGCGTTGCCGGCCATCTGGCGCGTGACCAGGGCCATGGCCAGCGTGCGTACGGTGGAAAAACCGAGCCGCGTGACTGCCGTCCGCAGATCGCTGATTTCGCGGCCGTAGGGGTTGTAGGCGATGCTGTTGGCCATGGCCACGATGCGAGCGGCCAGCACGGGTTCGGCCTGAACCAGTCGGGTGGCCGTTTCGACGTGGCAATCCGGATCGGCGAGTGCATCCCGCAAGCGCATGGAGACCCGAACATGGGTGGGGAAGGCTAACTCACCCTTGCGGATATCCTCGGCCATCGAGGCAAATGCCTGCTGCTTGTCCATGCCCTGCTCCCTGCGATGGTTGGTTTCGGGATCCGCCTAGTGGCTGGCGTTACTGCTGCCTGCATCGCCCGATATCCTGCGACGGTAATGCAACGGCGCCATCCCCGTCCAGTCCACGAACGCGCGATAAAAGGCCGAGGTGTCGGCATAGCCGAGGTCGGTGGCTACCTGGGCGATGGGGTCGTCGGTCTTGGCCAGCCGGGCCAGTGCCATGTCTCGGCGCAGGGCATCCTTGATGGCGCGGAAGCTCGATCCTTCATCTTCCAGCCGCCGGTGCAGTGTCCGCGAGGACAGGAAAAGTCGCTCGGCGATTTCGTCCAGGGTCAGGGTTCCCGGCAGGGCGACCCGCAGCAGGTCGCGTACCCGAATGACCATTTCCCGATCCCGCCGATAGAGGGTGGTGATCTTGCCGGGGGCTCCCTCGAGAAAACTGGCCAGGGCGGCTTCGTCCCGGCGGATGGGGAGGTCGAGCAGGTTGGCCTTGAAGCTGGCGACCAGCGTTGCGTTGCCGCCGGGAACGGTTGGGGCAAAGCGGGAATCCTCGGTAAAAATCAGTGGGTAGTCGTCGGCATGGCCTGGCCGCGGGAAGGGAAAAATCACGCTGTCCAGCGCCAGGCCCCGGCCGGCCAGCCAGCAGGCCAGGCCATGCAGCAGTCGGAGCAGCCATTCGAAGGCGAAGACGCGACCGGGGTCGTCCACCCGGGCGGCCAGGGAGCGGCGTTCGACAATCAGCAGTTCGGCCTGGTTGCGCTGACGGCGGATGCTGATCCCGAGATCGGGCAGCACGATGCGCAGGAAGCGACTGGCCCGCTGCAGGGCTTCGGCCAGGGTCGGGGCGCTGATGCAGGCACGGCAGAGGAATTCGAAACTGCCGCAGCGCATGGGCTGCGAAAACAGCCCGAAGGCCTCATCGTCCAGCATCCGGTTGATCCGGTTGTATAGATTGGCGTAATGGTCAATCCCGATGCGGGTGGCGGAGTCTGCAATATCAATGCCGGCCTCGACCAGCAAAGGCGAAGTGTCCACACCGTTGCGGGACATTCCAGCCAGCATGCCGGTCACGAAACCCATGGCGACCGTGGATTTGCTGCGTCGCTGGGCGTATTTCTTGTTGCGCTGCAATATTTTCTCGAATTGAAGGTTGACCGCAACAGCATAGCATTTTGGCGGAATTTGCATGATTGTCGGCATGCCCGGCAATGGCGCCGGCTGCAGGGCGGCATAGGATGACGATCCATTCGAATCTAGCAAGAGGCGCCGGCCATGACCGATCTTTCAGTAGCCAAGAAACTTGTCCCCTACAAGCCGAAGAACAAGGTGCGTTTCGTGACCGCGGCCTCGCTCTTCGACGGCCATGACGCCTCGATCAACATCATGCGGCGGATTCTGCAATCGACCGGTTCGGAGGTGATCCACCTCGGCCATAACCGTTCGGTGCAGGAAATCGTCAATGCGGCGCTGCAGGAAGACGTGCAGGGCATCTGCATCACCTCGTATCAGGGCGGCCACGTCGAATTCTTCAAGTACATGATCGATCTGCTGAAGGCCAATGGCGGCGCCAACATCAAGGTCTTTGGCGGTGGCGGTGGCGTGATCGTGCCGTCGGAAATCCGCGAACTGCACGACTACGGTGTGACCCGCATCTATGCACCGGAAGACGGCGTGCACATGGGTCTGCAGGGCATGATCAACGAAGTCGTCGAGAAATCGGATTTCGACCTTGCCGAAGCGGGCGTGCCGACGGCGGAACAGGCGCTGGCCGGTTTGCAGGCGGGGGACAAGCGACTGCTGTCACGGCTGATTACCCTGCTTGAAAACGGCGAAGCCCCGGCGCTCAAGGCGCCGTTGCTCAAGGCGGCCGCGGCGCTGGCAACGCCGGTGCTGGGTATTACCGGCACGGGGGGCGCCGGCAAGTCGTCGCTGACGGACGAAATCGTCCGCCGCTTCCGTCTCGATCAGGGCGATACGGTCAAGATCGGCCTGATATCCATCGACCCGTCGCGCAAGCGGACCGGCGGCGCACTGCTTGGCGACCGTATCCGCATGAATGCCATCGAACATCCGAACATCTTCATGCGCTCGCTGGCGACCCGCGATACCGGTTCTGAAATCTCGGTCGCGCTGCCCGAGGTCATCGCCGCCTGCAAGCTGGCCGGCTTCGATCTGGTCATCGTTGAAACCTCCGGCATCGGTCAAGGCAACGCGGCCATCGTGCCCTTTGTTGATCTGTCGCTGTACGTGATGACGCCGGAGTTCGGTGCTGCCTCGCAGCTGGAAAAGATCGACATGCTCGACTTCGCCGACTTCGTGGCCATCAACAAGTTCGACCGCAAGGGCGCCGAGGACGCATTGCGCGACGTGCGCAAGCAATACCAGCGCAATCGCGAAGCCTTCGCCACGCCGACCGACGAGATGCCGGTGTTCGGCACCCAGGCCGCCCGCTTCAACGATGACGGCGTGACTGCGCTGTATCAGGCGCTGGTCCCGGTGCTCAGCGAAAAGGGCTTGTCCCTCAAGCCGGGCAAACTGCCCATCGTCACCGTCAAACAGTCTTCCAGTCAGCGCGCCATCGTGCCGGCGCAGCGCGTGCGTTATCTGGCTGAAATCGCCGACACCGTGCGTGGCTATCACGCCCACACCGCCGAGCAGGTGAAAGTCGCCCGCGAGCGGCAGTCGCTGCGCATCTCGAAGGGGATTTTTGCCGCCTGCGACAAGTCGACCGCAGATTTTGACGAAATGGCCGCGCTCAAGGACAGCCAGCAGGACCCGAAGGCGAAGAAGCTGCTCGACATGTGGCCGCAGACCCTTGAGGCCTACAGCGGCGACGAGTACGTGGTGAAAATCCGCGACAAGGAAATTCGCACCAAACTCACCTCCGAATCCCTGTCCGGGACGAAGATCCGCAAGGTGATCCTGCCGACCTTCACCGACGATGGCGAAATCCTGCGCTTTTTGATGCGCGAGAACGTCCCCGGCTCCTTTCCCTATACCGCCGGCGTCTTCGCCTTCAAGCGCGAGGGCGAGGACCCGACCCGGATGTTCGCCGGCGAAGGCGATGCCTTCCGTACCAACCGCCGCTTCAAGCGCGTTTCCGAAGGCATGCCGGCGCACCGGCTGTCCACCGCCTTCGACTCGGTGACGCTGTACGGCTGCGATCCCGACGAGCGCCCGGACATCTACGGCAAGATCGGCAATTCCGGCGTCTCGATTGCCACGCTCGACGACATGAAGGTGCTCTACGACGGCTTCGATCTGGTCTGCCCGACGACCTCGGTGTCGATGACCATCAACGGCCCGGCCCCGATCATCCTGGCCTGCTTCTTCAATACCGCGATCGACCAGCAGCTGGCCAAGTTCGAGCAGGACAACGGTCGCCAGCCGACCGAAGACGAAGCCGAGAAAATTCGCGAATGGACGCTGTCGACCGTGCGCGGCACGGTGCAGGCCGACATCCTCAAGGAAGACCAGGGTCAGAACACCTGCATCTTCAGCACCGAGTTCGCGCTGAAGATGATGGGCGACATCCAGGAATTCTTTGTGCACAACCAGGTGCAGAATTTCTACTCGGTGTCGATCTCCGGTTATCACATCGCCGAAGCGGGGGCGAACCCGATCAGCCAGCTGGCCTTCACGCTGTCCAACGGCTTCACCTACGTCGAAAGCTACCTGGCGCGCGGCATGCACATCGACGACTTCGCGCCTAACCTCTCCTTCTTCTTCAGCAACGGCATGGACCCTGAGTATTCGGTGATTGGCCGCGTTGCCCGTCGCATCTGGGCTGTGGCGATGAAGAACAAGTACGGCGCCAACGAGCGTAGCCAGAAGCTGAAGTATCACATCCAGACTTCAGGTCGTTCGCTGCACGCCCAGGAAATGGACTTCAATGACATCCGCACGACGCTGCAGGCGCTGATTGCCATCTACGACAACTGCAACTCGCTGCACACCAACGCCTACGACGAGGCGATTACGACGCCGACCGAGGAATCCGTGCGCCGCGCCATGGCCATCCAGTTGATCATCAACCGCGAGTGGGGCGTCGCCAAGAACGAGAACCCGAATCAGGGCGCCTTCGTCATCGACGAACTGACCGACCTCGTCGAGGAAGCGGTGCTCAAGGAATTCGAAGCCATCGCCTCGCGCGGCGGCGTCTTGGGTGCCATGGAAACCGGCTACCAGCGCGGCAAGATCCAGGAAGAGTCGATGTATTACGAGCACAAGAAGCACGACGGCTCCTATCCGATCATCGGCGTGAACACCTTCCTCAACCCCAAGGGTATGGCGCAGCAGGAAATTGAACTGGCCCGTTCGACCGACGAGGAAAAGCAGGGGCAGATTCAGCGCCTGCGCGATTTTCAGGCTCGCAACGCGTCGACCGCAGCAGCCATGCTGGACAAGCTGAAACAGACAGTGATCGAGGACGGCAACGTATTCGCCGTGCTGGTCGATGCAGTCAAGTGCTGTTCGCTTGGCCAGATCAGCAGTGCCCTCTACGAAGTCGGCGGGCAATACCGCCGCAGCATGTAAAAAATCCCTCCAGAAGGGGAGCAGCAAGCCGGGCGTGCAGGCCCGGGATGGACCGGATGGCGAGGTGTGATACCTCGCCATTTTTTTGCCGGCGTGCGCTCGCGTGTCGGGCATGCTATTTTTTGCCCAAAAGGAGACCGCTCACGTGTTAACGACCCCCGTCCGTCCGCTGACGGATGAAGCATCCTTGTCGCGACTTCATCTGTTGGGCACCTTGCTGGTGGTGCTTGGCGTGGCCTTGGGCACAGGGATGTTCTTTTCCTGGCTGAGCCAGTTGGAGCATCAGGCCGTGCTGGCCCGCATCAAGGCCTCGGCGCAGCAACAGGTCGAGCGTCGCCTGCAGGCAGAGAGTGACCGCACCGTTAATCTGATTACCTATTCGGCTGAACGTTACGAGGCCCGCCTGCGGGAAAGCCTGGTGCAGCAGGTGGATGGGGCACTGGCCATTGCCCAGGCCATTCATGCCGCCGAATCACCACGTCGACCAGCGGGCGATGTGCAGCGCCTGATCAAGGAAGCGCTGCGCGGCATCCGGTTTTTTGACGGGCGTGGCTACTATTTCATTGATGACCTGCAGGGCCGGTTCATTCTGTTGCCGACGGCGCCGCAGTACGAGGGCCGCTTGCTGCCCGATAACCAGGATGATCGCGGTCATTACATCATGCGCGGCCTGATCGAAGCGGCGGGCAAGCCGCCGGGTGAAGGCTTTTCCCGTTATCGCTGGTACCGGCCGGACAACGCTCGGGAAATGGCTGACAAGCTGGCCTATGTCCGCCTCTTTACGCCCTACAACTGGCTGATTGGCACCGGCGATTACCTGCATAAGTGGGAAGAGTTACAGCAAAAACAGGCCATCGATTATCTGCGGACCTTCCGATTTGGCGATACCGGCTATGTCGGCTTGCTGGATCGCGATGGCCGAAGCTTGCTGTCGCCTTCCAATGAAGCGCTGGAGGGCTTGCATCTTGAGGAGATGCCGGCGGCGCAGCGCGACGTTTTGCGTCTGATCATGGCCCAGGCCAAGCACGGTGGGGGGCTGATCCACTATCGCTGGCCTGATTCCAGCGGGGCGGTGCAGCCGAAAACGGCAGTGATCAAGGTGGTTGAACCCTGGGGCTGGGTGCTGGTGACGACCATGCAGGACAGCGAAGCGGCCAGCTGGATTGATCGCGAAATTGAGGCCTATGCGGCGCTGGATGGTCAACGAATTCGCGCGCTGTTGCTGGCGGCGGCGGTGGCTTTGCTATTGGCTTTGCCGGCAGCATTTTTCTTCTGGCGCTGGGCTCGCCACATGTTTGCTCGCTATCACGAGCGGCTGCATGCGCAGGCGGCGACGCTGGCCGCGCAGGCTGCCGAATTGCGGACTTTGTCGCAGGTGGTTGAGCAAAGTCCGACCTCAATCATGATCACCACGCCCGATGGCTTGATCACCTATGTCAATCCGCGTTTCGAACAGATCAGCGGCTATTCGGCCGCAGAGATGCGGGGCCAGCATCCTCGCATGCTGGCGGCAGAAAGTGCGGTCGCGGTCGACTATCACGACATGTGGGAAACCCTGCGCCGGGGAGGCGTCTGGGCCGGCGAGTTTTATAACCGGCGCAAGGATGGCAGCACCTTCTGGGAGCGGGCCATCATTGCGCCGGTGCTCGATGAAACGGGGCAGGCGGCGTACTTCGTCGCCCTCAAGGAAGACATCAGCGCCCAGAAACAGGCGGCAGAGGCCTTGCGGCAGAGCGAATACCGGATGGCGGAGATCCTTGATACGGTTGAAGCTTACATTTACATCAAGGGCACCGATTATCGCTACCAGTATGCCAACCACCTGGTTTGCGAATTGTTTGGTCAGCCGCGAGAGGCCATTGTCGGACATCGCGATGAAGACTTTTTTGACCCGCTGACGACGCAGAAAATTAATGAAAATGACCGGCGGGTCATCGAGCAGGGCGCGCGGGTGACTGACGAAGAGGTCAATACGCTGGCTGATGGCACGGTAACGCGAGCGTATTGGTCGACCAAGATTCCGCTGCGTGATGCCGATGGGCAGGTGGTGGCCTTGTGCGGTATTTCGACCGATATGACCCAGCGCAAGGTGGCCGAGGCGGAGTTGGCCCACTACCGCGGCCATCTCGAAAATCTGGTGGCGGAGCGAACCGCGCAATTGGCCCTGGCCAAGGATCAGGCCGAAGCGGCCAACCGGGCGAAGAGTGCCTTCCTGGCCAATATGAGTCACGAAATCCGGACACCGATGAATGCCATTATCGGCATGACGCACCTGTTGTTGCGCGATGTGCCCGATGCGCGCGGCCAGGACCGCCTGGGTAAGGTGCTGCAGGCCGCGCAGCATTTGCTGCGGGTGATTAACGATATTCTTGATTTGTCGAAGATCGAGGCGGGGCGGGTTCATCTGGACGACAGCGATTTCGCGCCTGCCGACTTGGTCGCGCAGTCCTTGCGCCTGATTGAAGATGAAGCACAGGCCAAGCAAATTACCCTCAAATCCCGTGTTGACCGCGATGTGCCCGCGTATGTGTGCGGCGATGCCGGGCGTATCGGTCAGGCCTTGATCAACTTCCTGGGCAATGCCGTCAAGTTTTCCGAGCGGGGCGAGGTGGTGCTGCAGGTGCAGCGCCAAGCGGCCAGCAATGCTGAAATCCGCTTGCGCTTTGAGGTCAGTGACCAGGGCATTGGCCTGAGTCAGGAAGCGCAGGCGGGCTTGTTCGAACCCTTTGTTCAGGCGGATGATTCGACGACCCGTCGCTACGGGGGGACGGGGCTGGGTTTGGCGATCAATCGTCGGTTGGCCGAAATGATGGGCGGCGAGGTTGGCGTTGACAGTGAGGCGGGGCAGGGTAGCCGCTTCTGGATGACGGTAGCGCTGCGGCCGGCCCTGTCGCTAGCACACCGTGCCGAGGCCGCGGCAGCCGGTGATCCGGCGGTGCAACTCGCCGAGCACTATGCCGGGCGGCGGGTGCTGCTGGTCGAGGATGAGCCGGTCAACCAATATGTGGCCAGCGAGTTGCTGACGGACGTCGGCTTGCGCGTCGATCTCGCGGTCAACGGTGCTGAGGCGCTCGAAATGGTCGGGCGGGCGTCTTACGATTTGATTCTGATGGACATGCAGATGCCGGTGATGGGCGGGCTCGAGGCGACGCGAGCTATCCGCCGCCTGCCGCAGGGCGGCGCGTTGCCGATTCTGGCGATGACCGCCAATGCCTTTGAAGAGGATAGGCGCGCCTGTCTGGACGCCGGCATGAACGATCATGTCGGTAAGCCGGTCGACCCGGCGGTACTGTATGCCCGCATCCTGCACTGGCTGGCTGCGCCAGCGTTGGCGTCAAGGGAGAAACTAAATGGAAGCGTTTGAACAATTGTCTGAATCGTTGCGCCGTAACCGGATCAGCCGCCGCCAGATGTTGTGGTTGCTCGGCGCCGGGGCCTTGTCGGGTTGCGCCAATTCGCCGGTGGGTGGCGGTTCCATTCTGGTGGGGATGAGTGAGGCGGACGAGAAGCGTGTCGACCAGCAAGTGGCCCCCCAGCAGTTTTCGCAGGATCTCGGCCCGGTTCAGGACAAGGCGGTGAATGATTATCTGGCCTTGGTCGGCCAGCGCCTGGATGACAAGACGCATCGACCACAAATGCCCTATTCCTACCGGGTGCTTAACGCCAATTACGTCAATGCCTACACCTTTCCCGGCGGCGCCATGGGGGTGACGCGCGGCATCATGGTCGACCTTGATAATGAGGCCGAACTGGCCGCCCTGCTCGGCCATGAGTTGGGTCACGTCAATGCTCGTCACGCTGCGCAGCGCCAAGGACAGTCGCTGGTCGCGCAGGTGGCGGCAGCCGGCTTGAGTATTGCCGCGTCGGGAACAGAATGGGGGGGACTGGTCAATATTGGCAGCCAGTTGGGCGCCAGTGCCCTGTTGTCGAGTTACTCGCGCGATAACGAGCGCGAGGCCGATGCGCTGGGCCAGGAGTACATGGTCCGTGCCGGCTATCCCGCGAGTGGCATGGTGGGTCTGCACCAGTTGCTGGTTGATCAGCAAAAAGAAACGCCAGGTTTGTTGCAAACCATGTTTTCAACCCACCCGATGAGCAGCGAGCGGCTGGCGACGGCACAGCAACTGGCGGAAACGACTTACCACGACACCCTGAAACGGAATGTCGGCCGCGAACGCTTCATGGATCACACGGCCAGCTTGCGCCGCATCAAGCCGAGCATTGCCGCCTGCCAGAATGGCGAGGTGGCGATGGCCGGGAAAAAGTATGAGCAGGCCGAAGGGCAGTTCAAAACCGCGTTGAGCAAAACACCGCGCGATTACGCGGCTAATCTGTTGATGGCGCAATGCCTGCAGGCGCAAAACAAAGATGGCGCCGCCCTGACCTATGCCGAGAAGGCCAAGCAGATTTACCCGCAGGAAGCGCAGGCCCACAAGCTCTCTGGCGTGCTGGCCCTGGGGCTGAAGAATCCGGCCGCCGCCTACGAAAACCTCGATCGCTACGACCGGATGTTGCCGGGTGATGCTGGTGTGACTTTCCTCAAGGGGGTGTCGCTGGAGGGAATGGGCAAGCGCCGGGAAGCGGCGAGTCAGTACAACGCTTATCTGCGACAGAGCCAGCAGGGCGAGGCGGCCAAATACGCTTACAGCCGCCTCAAGGGCTGGGGTTATGTCAAATAGCGGTTTGCAATGCAAACACTCGTTTCATATCGTGAGATGTTGAGGTAGGTCAAGTATGCGCACAGTCGTCACTGTTACTGTGCGGCCCATTGTTTTTTGGGGTTATTTCATGCCTGATTTGTCCGAGTGGAAACCGGAATACAGCGTAGGCAACAGGACACTGGATTTGCAGCATCAGCGCTTATTGGCGCTCTGCAAGCGGGTGTCCAGCTATATGTGCGACGGGACCAGGGCTAGTGTCGATGCCTTCCATGTGATTCTGAACGACCTCGCTTTTTACGCGAAAAAACACTTTGAGACCGAGGAAATGGTGTTGGCTCAGATTGGGTATTCGAAGCTGTCTGATCAGCGAGAGGAGCACGATGCGTATCGTGAAAAAATGATCGAATACATGTTTTCGGCGATGCACGGCAGCATTGACAAGGTGTCGTTGCAGGATTACCTGGAAACGTGGTGGATCAAGCACATTCTGGTATCTGATATGGATTACAGCGAAGCGCTGAAGCGGGCAGCGCCTTAATCGCCGAAGCGGCGCAGGCCGTCGAGGTCCAGAACGTTGATGCCGCCATATTCGCTGCGAACCAGTCCGGCATCTTCCAGTACTTTGAGTGCCTGGTTGGCCCGTTGTCGCGAGACCCCGGCCAGATAACCCAGTTCTTCCTGGGAAATCTGCAGCAGGCGGTTGGTGCCGGGGTAGAGGACGGGGTTGAACAAGGCGGCCAGCCCTCGTGCAATGCGGGCATCGGTGTCGAGCATGCGCTCGTTTTCGATCATGCCGATGAATTGGCCGAGGCGTTCGTTCAATTGGGCGATCAGATTGCGGTTGAATGGGATGCTGTGATCCATCAGCCACAAAAACGTGCTGCGATTCATGAAAGCGACGCGCGTTTCACGAATGGCCATGACGTCGTAGCGGCGGACTTCGCTTTTGAGCAGCGAGCCTTCGCCAAACCAGCCACCGGTACTGATGCCGGTCAGTGAGGTGGTCTTGCCGGTCGTCCAGTGGCTGGCCATCTTGCCCAGTCCCGAGATGATCCCCATCCAGTAATCGACCGGCTCGCCCTTCATGCAAATGAAGGCGCCGGCGGCAAAGGTGCGTTCGATCGTGCCAGCCAGGGCGCGGCTCATTTCTTCTTCGGTCAGCGATTGGCCCCACTGCGAACTGCGCAGCAATTCCTCTGCGTTTTTCATTTTTTTCCTGGATTGTCTGCCGAACGACAATTATACGTTGCCAACCTGCCTACACTGTCCCTCAGCAGTGATTGATCGCCGTTCGTGGTGCAGTGCATGGTTTACGTCACGGGCAGCGATGGTCACAATGCGTCAAACGAACGTTAGACCGCGTGCAGTTAAAAGCGCGGCAGAGGAGACTACGATATGCCCACGCCGGCGAACATCGCCGCGCTGGATGGTTTGCACACCTTCCCGCGCCTGTTGTTGCATCACGCCCGTACCCGGCCGAACGCGCCGGCCATGCGGGAAAAGAATCTAGGTATCTGGCAAACGTGGACATGGTCCGACGTCGCTGAGCGCGTCCGCGCCCTGGCCTGTGGCCTGTCTGAACTGGGCTTCAAGCGCGGCGACAACCTGGCCATCATTGGCGATAACCGGCCGCATATGTACATGATGATGGCGGCGGCCCAGTGTCTGGGGGGGGTGCCCTTGCCGCTGTATCAGGATGCTGTGGCCAACGAAATGCTGTTCGTTCTGCAGGATGCCTCGATCCGCTTTGCCGTGGTCGAAGACCAGGAACAGGTCGACAAGATGCTGGAGGTGATGGCCGACTTGCCAAGCCTGCAGCATGTGATTTATGACGACCCGCGCGGCATGCGCCATTACAACCAATCTTTCCTGCACGACATTCACGAACTGATGGAAATGGGGCGGATTCATGACCGCAATCACCCCGATTTTCTGAATGCCGAGATCGAGCAAGGGCATTTCGATGATGTCTCAGTGATGCTCTACACCTCGGGGACGACGGGCAAGCCGAAGGGGGTTTGTCAGACGCACGCCGCCTTTATCGCTGCGGCGCGCGGGGGTATTGAGGTCGATAAGATGGTGGCCGATGGCGACATCCTCTCCTATCTGCCGATGGCCTGGGTGGGTGACCACCTCTTTTCCTATGCCCAGGCGATGGTGGCCGGTTTTACGATCAATTGCCCGGAATCGGGCGAGACCGTGATGACCGACCTGCGTGAAATTGGGCCGACGTATTACTTTGCCCCGCCGCGCGTTTTCGAAAGCCTGCTGACCTCGGTGATGATTCGCATGGAAGATGCCGGCAAGCTGAAGCAGAAGATGTTTCATTATTTTATGGCGGTGGCTGACCGCTGCGGTGCTGACATTCTTGATGGAAAAATGGTGTCGACCGCAGATCGTCTGCTCTATGGCCTGGGCAATCTGCTGGTTTATGGTCCCTTGCGCAACGTGCTGGGCCTGAGCCGCGTGCGGGTGGCGTACACGGCGGGGGCGGCGATTGGCCCCGAGTTGTTCAAGTTCTATCGCTCGATCGGCATCAACCTCAAGCAGTTTTACGGGCAGACCGAAACCTGTGCCTATGTCTGTCTGCAGCCGGATGGGGCGATCAAGTTCGACTCGGTCGGCCAGCCGGCGCCCGGGGTCGAGATCAAGATCGCTGACAATGGCGAGGTGCTGGTCAAGGGGCCGATGTTGCTCAAGGCCTATTACAAACGGCCGGATGCGACCGCCGAATCGATCAATGCCGATGGCTATTTCCTGACCGGCGACGCCGGTTTTCTGGACGAGGATGGCCACCTGAAGATCATCGACCGGGCCAAGGATGTCGGCAAGCTGGCCAATGGCGCGATGTACGCCCCGAACTTTATCGAGAACAAACTGAAGTTCTTCCAGTATGTGAAAGAGGCGGTGTGCTTTGGTGCCAACCGTGACATGGTCTGTGCCTTCGTCAATATCGACATCGGTGCCGTTGGCAACTGGGCCGAGCGTCGGGGGATTGCCTATTCCGGCTATACCGATCTGGCGGGAAAGACAGAGGTCGGCGAATTGATCCAGCAGTGTGTCGAAGAAATCAACGCTGGCCTGGCTGGTGACAGCATGATGGCCGATTCGCAGATTCATCGCTTTCTGATTCTGCACAAGGAGCTGGACCCGGACGATGACGAACTGACCCGGACGCGCAAGGTGCGGCGCAATTTCGTCAGCGACAAATACAAGGTGCTGATTGACGCCCTCTACGACGGCAAGCAGACGCAGTTCATTGAAACCGAGGTCAAATTCGAGGATGGTCGGCGCGGCAAGGTCTCTGCCGACTTGCTGATCCGCGATTGCAAGACCTTCCCGATCGCACGAAAGGCCGCCTGATCATGAGCAAGAAAATAGGCGATGTCATTCTCGACCTGCAGAACATTTCCCTGCGCTTCGGTGGCGTCAAGGCGCTGACCGATATTTCATTCAATGTCCGCGAACACGAAATCCGCGCCATCATCGGCCCGAACGGGGCGGGCAAGAGCTCGATGCTCAACGTCATTAACGGGGTCTACCACCCGCAGGAAGGGAAAATCTTCTGGCGTGGCAAGGAGCGCAAGCGCATGGAGCCCCATATGGCGGCCCAGCAGAATATCGCCCGCACCTTCCAGAACATTGCCTTGTTCAAGGGCATGAGCGTGCTTGACAACATCATGACCGGGCGGATGACCAAGATGAAGGCTAATTTCATCGAGCATGCGTTGTGGTTCGGCCGCGCCAAGAGCGAGGAACTGGCGCATCGCCGCAAGGTGGAAGAAGTCATCGATTTTCTGGAAATCCAGCACATTCGCAAGACGCCGGTTGGCCGGCTGCCTTACGGCCTGCAAAAGCGTGTCGAGCTGGGTCGGGCGCTGGCCGCCGAGCCATCAATGCTGCTGCTCGATGAGCCGATGGCGGGCATGAACGTCGAGGAAAAGCAGGACATGTGCCGTTTCATCCTCGATGTGAATGACCAGTTCGGGACCACCATCGTGCTGATCGAACACGATATGGGCGTGGTGATGGATATCTCCGACCGCGTCGTCGTTCTCGACTACGGCAAGAAAATTGGTGATGGCGAGCCGGAAGAGGTCAAGAACAACGAAGAAGTGATCAAGGCCTATCTGGGCGCTGGCCACTAAGGAGACGGGATATGAATTTCTTTCTGGAAGTCCTGGTCGGCGGTTTGCTGTCCGGCATCATGTACGCTTTGGTGGCACTCGGTTTTGTGCTGATTTACAAGGCCTCGGGGGTGTTCAACTTTGCCCAGGGGGCCATGGTCTACCTGGCCGCCTTGTCGGTCGTCGGCGTCATGGAATGGGGGGCGCCCTTGTGGCTGGCGGTGATTCTGGCCTTCGCCATCATGACCTTGTTTGGCATCGCGACCGAAAAACTGGTTTTGCGCAAGTTGGTCAATCAGCCGCCGATTGCCTTGTTCATGGCCACCATTGGTCTGGCTTTCTTCATTGAGGGCCTGGCGCCGATGATTTTTGGTTCTGAACCGCGCGCCCTCGATCTGGGTATTGTCGACGAGCCGATTCCCTGGATTCTCGACAACTGGAACATGGTGATTTCCAAGTTCGATCTGGTGGCGGCCGGCGTTGGCGCCCTGCTGGTTGGGACGCTTGCCCTGTTCTTTCAATACACCCGGATCGGTCGGGCTTTGCGGGCTGTGGCCGACGATCACCAGGCGGCCTTGTCGATTGGCATTCCGCTGCAGCATATCTGGGCCATCGTCTGGGGGGTCGCCGGTTTTGTCGCGCTGGTTGCCGGCATGATGTGGGGGGCACGCAATGGCGTGCAGTTCGCGCTGACCTTCACCGCACTCAAAGCCTTGCCGGTGCTGATTCTCGGTGGTTTCACCTCGGTGCCGGGCGCCATCGTCGGCGGTTTGATCATCGGGGCCTCTGAGAAACTGGCCGAGATCTATATTCCGCCGGTCATGCAGGATCTATTTGGCGGCAATTTCGGGGGGATTGAAGGGTGGTTCCCGTATGTGCTGGCGCTGCTCTTCCTTCTCGTTCGCCCCGAAGGCTTGTTTGGCGAAAAGCACATTGACCGCGTCTAGTGCTTCGGCGCCTGACTAACGACTAGCGACAAAGGACTAAAAAATATGCTTTACCGTGAAGCCGGTCAATTCAAGACCACCTATGCTGCCGATCAGCAATTGTTCCCAATCCGCCAGGACCGTATTGGCCTGTTGCTGCTGCTGGCCGTCGCCTTTGTCGGCGTGCCAGTGCTGGCCAGCGAATACTGGTTCTCGGCCATTCTCATTCCCTTTTTAATCTTTTCGCTGGCCGCGCTCGGTCTCAATATCCTGACTGGGTACGCCGGTCAGTTGTCGCTCGGGACGGCCGCTTTCATGGCCGTGGGGGCCTATGCTGCCTACAACTTTCAGTTGCGGGTCGAGGGTATTCCCATCCTGGTTTCCTTCATTTGCGCGGGGTTGACCGCGGCAGCGGTCGGCATCCTGTTTGGTCTGCCCTCGTTGCGCATCAAGGGCTTCTACCTGGCGGTGGCAACGCTGGCGGCCCAGTTCTTTATCGTCTGGTGCCTGACCAAGTTCCCGTGGTTGTCCAATCATTCGTCGTCCGGCGTCATTTCGGCACAAGACATTGTGATCATGGGGTTCAACTTCGATACCCCGGTCACCAAGTACCTGCTGGTCCTGGCCATCGTCAGCGTCATGGCGCTGGCCGCCAAGAATCTGGTGCGTTCGTCTACTGGCCGGGCCTGGATGGCGGTGCGCGACATGGACGTGGCAGCCTCGGTGATCGGCATCAAGCTGATGCCGACCAAACTGCTTGCCTTTGCCGTCAGTTCCTTCTACTGCGGCGTGGCCGGCGCCTTGTATGCCTTTTGTTACCTGGGCTCGGTTGAGCCGGATGGTTTCTCGCTCGACATGTCGTTCAAGATCCTGTTCATGATCATCATTGGTGGGGTGGGCTCGATTCTCGGTTGCTTCCTGGGGGCCGCCTTCATCCTGCTGTTGCCAATTTTTCTCGATTTCACCCTGCCCGGGGTGGCCGAACTGTTCGGCCTGCCGTTTTCCAATGCCACCGTGTCGCATATCCAGATTCTGATATTTGGGGCATTGATCATGTTCTTCCTGATCGTCGAGCCGCACGGGTTAGCCCGTTTGTGGCAAATCGCCAAGGAGAAGCTGCGCCTGTGGCCCTTCCCGCACTAAGGGAGCGGTCCTTGTTCTGGAGCGGCCTTGCCGTCGCTTTTTTGTAAAACTGGAGGAGACAAATACGATGATTAAAAATTTCAAACCTGCTGTGACCGCTGTGGCGGTTTCCCTGGCCATGCTGTCGCAATCAGCGATCTCGGCTGAGCAGTTTTTTCCGATTCCAAGCTTCCGTGTTGGTCCTTACGGTGCCAACGGCCAATCCTTCTACGGTGGTTTCATCGACTACCTGAACTACGTCAACATCAAGGAAAAGGGCGTCAATGGCGTCCAGATGACCTACGAAGAGTGCGAAACCGAATACAACACGGCCAAGGGTATCGAGTGCTATGAGCGTCTGAAGAGCAAGGCAGCCCAATCAGCCGGCCCGATTCACCCGATGTCGACGGGTATTTCCTACGCGTTGGTGGATAAGTCCGCACAGGACAAGCTGCCGCTGACCATGATGGGCTACGGCCGTACCGATGCAGTCGATGGTTCCGTATTCCCGTATGCCTTCCCGCTGGTCACCACCTACCAGATGCAGGCTTCGGCCATCATCAAGTTCCTCAAAGAGAAGAACGGGGGCAGCCTGGCGGGTAAGAAGATTGTCTATCTCTACCATGACTCGGCTTATGGCAAGGAAGCCATCATCGCGCTGGAGGCCGAAGCGTCGCTCAATAAGTTCAATCTGGTGCAAGTTCCAGTCGCTCACCCTGGCAACGAGCAGGGAGCCCAGTGGCTGAAGATCCGCCAGGAGCGCCCGGATTATGTGGTGTTCTGGGGTTGGGGGGTGATGAACCAGACCGCACTGAAGGCGGCCCAGAAGGTCGGTTTCCCGCGGGACAAGATGATTGGCTCGTGGTGGACCGGCTCTGAAGAAGACGTGGTGCCAGCCGGCGAAGCGGCCAAGGGTTACATGGCTGCGACCTGGAACGTTTCCGGCAAGCAGGTGCCGGTCATTGCTGACATCGAGAAGGTGGTGTACGGCGCTGGCAAGGGCAATCTGCAAGACGCCAGCAAGATCGGCACCATTCTTTATAACCGCGGTGTGTCGGCAGCCGTGGTCTCGGTCGAAGCTATTCGCAAGGCGCAGGAGAAGTTTGGCAAGGGCAAGCCCATGAACGGGACCCAGGTCGCTTGGGGTCTGGAGCATCTGGATATGACCGAAGCGCGCATCAAGGCCTTGGGAGCCGCCAATCTGTTGCCGGAAATCAAGACCTCGTGCAGCAATCACGAAGGTTCGGGCAAGGTGAAGATCCAGCAGTGGGATGGCAATAAGTGGGTGCCGGTGACCGACTGGATCGAAGGTAACAAGGCCCTGATCCACCCGCTTTTCCAAGCGTCTGCCAAGCAGTATGCCAAGGAAAAGGGCATCACCCCGCGTGATTGCAGCAAGGAAAAATAAGGATCGAGGAATGCGGGTCGAGGAACGAGCCAAGCGCGCTAACGCCTCGATTCGCAATCCTAAAAACATCAGGACCGCCATGACTACACAAACCATTACCGCCGCCAGCGAGCACTACCTGAGCATCAACAACATCGAGGTCATCTACGACCACGTGATTTTGGTGCTCAAGGGGGTTTCGCTGGCTGTGCCCAAAGGCAAGATCGTCGCCCTGCTGGGGGCTAACGGGGCCGGCAAGTCGACGACCCTGAAAGCCATTTCCAACCTCTTGCGTGCCGAGCGGGGCGATGTCACCAAAGGCTCGGTTGAATACAAGGGCCAGCGGATCGATCAGTTGTCGCCCAATGAACTGGTCAAGCGAGGCGTCATTCAGGTGATGGAGGGGAGGCATTGCTTCGGCCACCTGACCATCGAGGAAAACCTGTTGACTGGGGCCTATACCCGGGCGATTTCTCGCGCCGAGCTAAAGGACAGCCTGGAGAAGGTCTATCACTATTTTCCGCGCCTGAAGACCCGGCGCACCTCGCAGGCCGGGTATACCTCTGGTGGCGAGCAGCAGATGTGCGCGATTGGTCGGGCCTTGATGGCGAATCCCGAGATGGTTTTGCTCGATGAGCCGTCGATGGGCTTGGCGCCGCAGATCGTCGAAGAAATCTTCGAGATCGTGCAGGATTTGAATACCCGGGAAAATGTCAGTTTTCTGCTGGCCGAGCAGAACACCATGGTGGCGCTGCGTTATGCCGACTTTGGTTACATCCTGGAAAACGGCCGGGTCGTGATGGAAGGGGATGCCGAAGACCTGCGTACCAACGAGGACGTCAAGGAGTTCTACCTTGGTTTGTCGTCGGCTGGACGCAAATCGTTCAAGGAAGTGAAGCACTACCGTCGTCGCAAGCGGTGGCTGTCATGAGTTTTTACGATGCGCTGGAAACGCGCGATCCAGTTGAGCGCGAGGCTGACCTGCTGCAGCAATTGGTGCAGCAGATTGCCCATGCCCGTCTGGCAACACCTTACTACGCCGAGTCCTTGGCCGGAGTTGAAGCCGCGGCCTGCGGCAGTCGCTCGGCTCTGGCCGGCTTGCCATTAACCCGCAAGCGCGATTTGATCAGTTTGCAGAAGCGCTTTCCGCCTTTCGGTGGCCTGAATGCCTTGTCTGCGGGACGGGCGAAGCGGGTTTTTGCCTCCCCGGGGCCGATTTACGAATTGCAGGGTGAGACGACTGATCATTGGCGCATGGCGCGGGTGCTTTATGCTGCGGGCTTTCGCCCGGGAGATTTGATTCACAACTGTTTTTCCTATCATTTCACGCCTGGTGCTTTCCTGATGGAGGGGGGCGCCCGGCAACTGGGTTGTGCGGTTTTTCCCGGCGGGGTCGGGCAGACCGAGCAGCAGGTCCAGGCCATGGTCGATTTGCAGCCGGCCGGCTACATCGGCACGCCGTCCTTCTTGCGCATCATCGTTGAGAAAGCTGACGAAATGGGGGCCGATATTTCTTCGCTGAAAAAAGCCCTGGTTTCGGGCGAGGCCTTGCCAGGTGTGGTGCGTGAGGCGCTTGAGGGGCGTGGTATCGCGGTCCGTCAGTGTTATGCGACCGCCGATATTGGGGCGATTGCCTATGAGACGACGCCGGGCGAGGGCTTGGTGGTCGAGGAGGGCGTGCTGGTTGAGATTGTCCGTCCGGGGACCGGTGATCCAGTGCCGGATGGTGAGGTGGGCGAAGTGGTGGTCACCACGTTCAATACCGATTACCCGCTGATCCGCTTTGCGACCGGCGACCTATCCGCCATCCTGCCGGGACGATCGCCTTGCGGGCGGAGCAATATCCGGCTGCGGGGCTGGCTGGGACGGGCTGACCAGACGACCAAGGTCAAGGGCATGTTCGTGCATCCAGAGCAGGTGGCCGAAATTGGCCGGCGTCATCCGGAAGTGCCTCGTCTGCGGCTGGTGGTCGACAACCCGGAGGCCCAAGACCGCATGGTTCTGCGTTGCGAAATGGCCGCTGCTGACGCCGCCTTGGCGGCTGCTCTGGTCGATAGTTTGCGCGATGTGACCAAGTTGCGCGGGGCGGTCGAGTTCGTCGCGCCACGCAGCCTGCCGAACGATGGCAAGGTCATTGAAGACTGCCGGGTGTATTGAAATGCCGCTGGCGGGTATCCGGATTCTTGACCTGACCCGGCTGCTGCCTGGGCCGGTGGCGACTTTGCATCTGGCCGATCTGGGGGCCGAGGTGATCAAGATCGAGGACCCCGAGGTCGGTGATTATGCGCGGACCCTGGGCCGTGACCGGCAGTCGGCTGAGGACAGCGCCTATTTCCGGATGATCAACCGCAACAAATTGGGCATGGTGCTCGACCTGAAGCAAGTGGCGGCGGTTGAGGTCTTCATGCGCCTGGCGGCGACTGCTGACGTGGTGGTCGAGAGCTTTCGGCCTGGCGTGGTTGATAAACTGGGGATCGGGTACGCGGCGGTGGCTGCGGTCAACCCGAAAATAACCTATTGTTCGATCAGCGGTTATGGTCAGGATGGCCCCTATCGGGATCTGGCCGGGCACGATATCAACTACCTCGGCTACGCCGGCGTACTGGAGCAGATTGGTGTTGAAGGTAGTGGGCCAGCCCTGCCCAATTTTCAGATTGCCGACTTGCTGGGGGGCGCCCTGACCGCGGCCATGGGTATTCTGGCGGCGGTCTTGGCGGCGCAACGGACAGGGCAGGGTCGTTATGTCGATGTGTCGATGACCGACAGCGTTCTGGCACACAGTTACTTCGCCATGCTGCGCCTCAACGAGGCCGGTCAGTCGGCGCCGCGCGGCACGGATCTGTTGTCGGGTGGTTTGCCCTGCTATGCCACTTACCGTTGCGCGGATGATCGTTACATGGCTGTTGGTGCGCTGGAAGGCAAGTTCTGGCAGCGTTGCTGTCAGGTGCTGGCGCGCCCGGAATGGGTGGCGCGACAGTGGGATGGCAGCCTACGGGCCGAAATGGCGGTGCTGTTTGCCAGTCGACCGCGGGATGCCTGGGCTGCTGACTTTCTTGCGGTCGACTGCTGCGTGACCCCGGTTTTGTCGCCAGCCGAAGCGCTGGAAAATACCCAGTTGCAGGCTCGTGGCATGGTGGTTCGCCAGGCGGGGCTGACCCAGTTCGCGCCGCCGCTGAAAATGTCCGGACTGGATTTTTCAGTTCGCCGGCCGGCACCGGTTCGTGATGCCGATAGCGCGGACATCCTTGCTGCCGCTGGCTACAGTGTGGCGGCCATCGCCGCCTTGCGGGCGGCGGGTGCAATCGGCTGAGGCTCAGTCCTTGATGTTTTCGATCAGCACAAACAGGCGCTGATAAAACGCCGGGTCGGTGACTGTTTCATCGCCGACCTTGACCAAAGTACCGGACTCCGAACTCCAGGGCAGCGAAATCGAGCCGAGTCCGGCGACGCTCAGGCCGGTGCTATTACTATCCGCTTTCATTTCATAGCGGCTTTGCAGGGCATTGGCGTAAAGCGTGGCACCGTTACTGCTGGCCAGGCAGACCAGCGAAATACGCAGTTGCAACTGCTGGTTAGGGGCGGGCAGGAAGAATTTGGCGCCACGGATATTGGTGGGTGCACTCAGCTCGACATCGTAGCCCTGGCTGAGCAGCGCGCGTCGGCCTTTGTCGCACAGCGCTTCCGAATCCAGTTCCGTATGAAACTGGAACGGGGTTTCCGGTTCGAACGTTTCCGCACGGTAGGCGGAGGGGACCTTGCTGGCACAGGCTGTCAGCAGCAAACAGGCGGCAAGCAGGGCAAGGACGAGGCGCGACATGGCGGGCAATGGTGTGAAGTATTACAAAGAACTGGTCATTGTACCCCGGTCGTTGCCAGCATTCTTGCCGCTGCCGGGTTTATCGACGTTGACCAAACAGGCCACGCACGGCTTCCTGTAGATCGGCGGGCAGGACGACCAGCTTGGCGTTGTCTTTTTCACCCAGGCGTTCCATGGCGGCAATGTACTTTTCGCCCAGCATGTAGGACATCGGGCCGGTCTGTTCACCGATGGCGGCCGTGATGCGACGGATCGCTTCAGCCGAGGCTTCGGCCAGCATGACCTGAGCGTTGGCGTCGCGCTTGGCCGATTCAAGACGGGCTTCCGCTTCGAGAATAGCCGACTGCTTGGCCCCTTCGGCACGGGTGACCACGGCCTTGCGTTCGCGCTCGGCTGCGGCCTGCATTTCCATGGCCTTTTGCATTGATTGCGAGGGTTTGATGTCCTGGATTTCGACCGATTTGACCGTCAGCCCCCAGTCGACCGCTTCATCGGCAATGCTTTCGCGTAACCGGGCCTTGATCTTGTCGCGCGAAGACAAGGCTTCGTCCAGCTCCATTTCGCCGACGATGGAGCGCAAGGTGGTCATGATCAGGTTGCGGATGGCCTCGGAAAAATCGGTCACGCCATACACCGCCTTGACCGGGTCGGTGACTTTCACGAAGGCAATGGCGTTGGTCAGGATGACCGCGTTATCGCGGGTGATCACTTCTTGTTCCTGGACGTCGAGGATGATGTCCTTGGTGACCAACTGATAGGCGACGCGGTCGATGTAGGGAATGACGATATTGAGGCCGGGTTTGAGGGTGCCGTGGTACTTGCCCAGGCGTTCAACGATCCATTCCTCGCCTTGCGGCACCAAGCGCACCCCCTTGGCGATGGTGACTGCCACAAAGGCAAGCAGGGCAAGGGCGACGACAAAACTGTCTGACAAATCAATCATGAGGTTCTCCTAAACGTGAATGACTTTGAGGAAACTGCCTTCGACCGTGACCACCTTGACCCGCTCGCCGGCGGCAATGGCTTCATCGGCCAGGCAGACCCATTCGTCGGCGCCGAGCAGCGGGCGCTGAAAGCGGACCTTGCCGCGTTCGAAGGGGGCGACGGCATGGACCAGCAGGCCAATTTCACCGATGACCTCGCCATCGGCTGTGCCGCTGCGTGTTTTCTGGAAACCGTCCTTGAAGACCCGGAACCAGGCGATGACCAGGAGTAGCGAGGCCAGCGTCCACAAGACGAACTGCGCGGTCGACGACAGATCCGGGACAAAAAACAGCCAGAGCCCGACCAGCAGCGCGCCCATGCCGAACCAGATGATAAAGAAGGCCGGTATCGCCAGTTCGGCCAACATCAGCGCGATGCCGCCAACAATCCAGTGCCACCATTCGAACTGCATGTCGTTCTCCTTCGGGTAGATTGTGGATTTTACGCATGTCGAGCCGTTGACCGCGCAATTACAATGCGCCGATGTCCACCGTCCTGCTCTTGCTGCCCGATTTTTCCCTCATCCTTCTGGGCACCGCCATCCGGCGCTGGATGGGTCTGGGTGACCATTTCTGGCGTGGGGTCGAGAAACTGGTCTATTTCATTCTCTTCCCGGCCCTGCTGATCAACGCCATTACCCGGACCCAGCTTGATTTGAGCGCGGCGCTACCGCTGCTGGCCACGGCCTTTGCCGCGATGGCTGCCGGCATGCTGCTAGGCCTCTTGCCCCGCCCCTTTTTGCGTCTGCCTGCGCTCACCTATGCCTCTATGTACCAGTGCGGCTACCGCTTCAATTCCTATATTGCGCTGGCGGTTGCCGGCCTGTTGTTCGGCACGCCCGGCGTGGCCACCATGGGGCTGATCGTCGGGGCTGCCGTGCCGTTTGCCAATCTGGTTTCGGTCTGGATGCTGGCGCGTCACGGCGAGGTTGGCATCATCCGTGAAGTGCTGCGCAATCCGCTGATCTGGGGGACGGCGGCGGGTTTTCTGCTCAACATGGCGGGTTTTGTGCCACCACCACCGGTGCAGACCTTGCTTGGCCGTCTGGCCGATGCGGCCATTGCCCTGGGTTTGATTGCCGTTGGTGCGGCGCTGCGTCTGGATGGCTTCCACGGCGTGCGCCGCCTGGCCGTGTGGCTGCTTGTTGTCAAACTGCTGCTATTACCCGTGGTGGCCTTGTTCGTCGGACGCTACCTCGGCGTCGACGGCCTGGCCTTGCAGGTGGTGGTGCTGTTCGCAGCCATGCCGACGGCGTCGTCAGCGTATATCCTGGCCATGCGCATGGGCGGTGATGGCAAGAGCGTTGCCTGGCTGATTTCGGCGACGACGCTGGGTTCAATGCTCAGCCTGCCCTGGTGGGCAGGCTACTTGTTGCATTGAGTGCGGTCTGGCCTATTTCTTGGCCGGGCGGCGGGTTTTCGGGGTGTCGCTGGCCGCAGTGGTCGCTTGCGTCGCCGCTTCGGCGGTGTGCTGCATCTGCTCGCGCATCTGCTGCATCATCTGCCAGGGCCACATGGCGGCTTCCGACAAGGCGCTGTTGCCATCCGGGCTTGCTGCTGCGGCTGCGCCGGGGGCGGCTTCACTGCCCTGACGGGCGGCGTCGCTCGCCATCTGGCCCATGGTCTGGACGGCAGAGACGGTCGAGCGCTGCATTTCCAGTCCCTGAATCGTCATCTGTAACATCGACAAATTCATTCGTAGCCAGCCTTCGACGGCCTTCATGTCCTTGATGCGCTTGTCGAGCTCTTCGAGATCGAAGGTTGGGGTCACCATGCCGGGCAGATTGAAGCCCATGTTGCCCCACATGTTGCGCATGAAATTGAGTGGATCGTTGATCTGTTCTTCGGCCATGGGTTTCTCCCTCTGCGTGTGGATGCCATGATCTTAACAGGTCATTCGCCCAATTTCCGGACCGGGGGTGCGAATTTGCAAGTGTCAACGCACTGCGGTCAACCGGCTTTTGTGCGCATTTCTCCGGTCGACCGCAGTGGCGTGCTGTCAGCTCAGGGGCTAGCCTACAGGCTGAGGGCTTGGCGCAGGCGGGCCAGTAGTTTGGCGCCCATGCCTTTGACACGGGTCAGGTCGTCGAGACGGACATAAGGGCGCCCAGCGACGATGGCCGTGGCCAATGTTGGGCCAACGCCCTTGAGGGTGGACAGTTCGGCGATGCTGGCCTGATTGACTGATATGCCGGTTGCAGGAGCAGGGGCAGGAGCAGGAGCGATGGGGGGCGTTGGTGCTACTGCAGTCGTTGGGCGGGAGGCGGTGGGCAAGGGCAGCAGGCGCTGGTCGCGGGGGATGTAGCCGGTCGCCGTCCATTCAGACAGTTGCAGCTTGAGAGGCCCGGCTGGTGCATCGGTCAAGGTAAAGGCGAACTGTTGTTCAGGCCAGTCGCATTGACCATTCAGGGCGCCGAGGGCGATCTGTGCCAGGGTCGTGTCGCCACCCGCCGAGTTCTCGATGATTTCCAGGGCCAGGGTGCCGCTCAGGTTGTCGGGCGAGCGCAGATTGCTCAGGCGCTCAATCTGTACCGTCAGTTGTCCAGCGAGCCAGCCGGCGCTGATCTCGCCGAGTAGCGCGGGTTGGACAAACTGCACCGGCAGTGGGTAGGTAGCGCTGTCGACCACCCCGTCGTCGGTCGCTCCCCGGCGGCAGAGCAGACGCAGGCTCAGGATGTGCGTTCCCTGACCAGCGGGGGGGGCGATACGGGTCAGACCAATGACTTGGCAGTGGCCATCACCGTCCGGATGAAGATTGTCGAGGTGCAGTTCGGCGATGCATTGCGTGTCATCAGCCCACAGTTGCAGGCACCAATGACCGGCGCTGGGGTCGACGGCCAGCAGCTCGGCGTGCAGCTCGACGTCGTCGCCGAGCAGGCGGTAGCCATGCTGGGGGCCGAGGCGGCTGGTGAGTGGGTGGTCGGCGGCTAGCGGTGCGGACGTGGTCATCGGGGACTCCCTGTGCAGGTCGAAAAGGGGGCGGATTATAGGGGTGTATGCGGGTGATTCGATGACTGTTCAAAGAAATTTTTTTGATGCACAAGATTGGTGCAAATCATTGATTTTAATGGGCTATTTTGTGCTCTTTTTTGTCGCAAAGGTGACGTATTCATGCTTCCTGATGGGGCGTTTTGCGCCCTTCTGGTGCGTTGACCGCCGGGGCCTGCGACAATGCGCGGATGTCTGTGCTGCATCCTTCCTTGTCCTTTGCCTGTCGCCCGGGTTGCGGTGCTTGCTGCATTGCTCCCTCGATCTCGTCGTTGAACAAGCCAGCGGGGGCGCCTTGTCCGCATCTGCTGGCCGACCTGCGCTGTGCTTTGTTTGGCCAGCCGGGGCGACCGGCTTGTTGTGGTGGCCTGCAGCCGTCGTTGGAAATGTGTGGCAATGATCGTCAGGCGGCCTTGCGCTGGTTGTCGGAACTGGAGGCGGCGACGCGCCCCTGAGGGTAAAATGCGCGCTCTTGTCATAGAGCGCGCCGCATGGACTCCATTCTCCTGTTGAAGGCCTTGATCCTCGGGATCGTCGAAGGGCTGACCGAATTTTTGCCGATTTCCTCAACCGGCCACCTGATCATTGTCGGCAGCCTACTCAATTACACCGACGATCAGAGCAAGGTGTTCAAGATCGTCATCCAGTTGGGGGCCATCCTGGCCGTGTGCTGGGATTTTCGCGAGCGCATCGTCAAGACCCTGGGCGGTCTGGGTAGCGATCCGGTGCAGCAGCGTTTTGCCGGGCTGCTGTTGGTTGGTTTCATGCCGGCGGCAGTGCTGGGCCTACTGTTTCACAGCACCATCAAGGCGTATTTGTTCAATCCGTTGACTGTGGCGGCCGCCTTGGTCGGTGGCGGGGTGGCGATTTTGTACATTGAGCGCAAGGCCTATCACCCACGTGTCGCTGCGGTTGATGACATGCGCTGGCCAGACGCCTTGAAAGTGGGTTTTGCCCAGGCGATGGCGATGTTCCCTGGCGTGTCGCGCTCGGGGGCGACCATCATGGGCGGCTTGGTGTTTGGTCTGTCGCGCAAGACGGCGACCGAGTTTTCCTTCTTTCTGGCCATTCCGACCATGTTTGCTGCCACTGTCTATGACGTCTACAAAAACTGGTCGTTGCTGCACGCCGCGGACCTGCCGGTATTCGCAGTCGGTTTTGTGGCGTCCTTCATCGCGGCCATGCTGACCGTCAAGGCTTTGCTACGTTATGTGTCTAACCATGACTTTACGGTCTTTGCCTGGTATCGCATCGGTTTTGGCCTGCTGGTGTTGTTGACCGCGCAAACCGGCTGGGTGGATTGGGCGGCGCATTGATTATCTATCTGCACGGTTTCTGCTCGTCGCCGGCGTCGTGGAAGGCTCGGCTGCTGGCGGAGGAGATGGCCCGGCGGGGGTTGGCGGCGCAGTTTGTTTGCCCGCAACTGCCGCCGGTGCCAGCGCAGGCGGTACTTGCGGTGTCGCGTCTGATCGAGGCGGCCGGCGCGCCGGTGACGCTGGTCGGTTCGTCGCTGGGCGGGCATTACGCCAGCCACCTGGCCGAAAAGCATGCGCTGCGTGCCGTGTTGATTAATCCTGTCGCGGTCGACGCCGTGAATGTCGGAAAATTCATCGGCGAGCATCGCAATTTTCACAGCAACGAAGCCTTCTTCTTCAGCGCCGAGCATGCCGCGCAACTGCGCGCCCAGTGTGTTCGACCGACGCCTGACCGTTACTGGCTGCTGCTTGAAACGGGTGACGCGGTGCTCGATTACCGTCAGGCGCAGGCCTTCTGGTTCGGTGCCCGGCAGCAGGTGTTCGAGGGCGGCGACCACAGCTTCACGCGCTTTCCCGAATTGCTGCCGCAAATCGTTGAATTCTCGCAACTTAGTGCCGGGGTATAATCCGCCGATGAATGTATTGTTTGAAGAAGATGGCGGTTTCAAGGCCGGCACGATCATGGCCGATAACGACAGCTCGCTGCAGGTCGAAATGCCGACCGGTAAACGCAGCAAGATCAAGACCGCAACTGTGTTGCTGCGTTTCGACAAACCGGCGGCTGGCGCCCTGCTTGAGCAGGCTGCGCCGCTGGCTGACGAGATCGAGGCGGATTTCCTGTGGGAGTGTGTCAGCGATGGCGAATTTTCGTTTCTTGATTTTGCCCGTGATTACTACGGACACGCCCCCGGTCCGGTCGAAGCGACGGCGGTGCTGCTTGCCCTGCACGCCGCGCCCGTCTATTTCCACCGTAAAGGCAAGGGCCGCTTCAAAAAAGCGCCCGCCGACATTCTCGCAGCTGCTCTGGCCAATCTTGAAAAAAAGCGTCAGCAAGCGTTGGCGATGGAGGGTTGGCTCAGCGAGTTGAAGGCTTTCCGCCTGCCGCCCGAAATTGCTGCCCTGACCGATGCCCTGCTGTACGCGCCGGACCGCAACAAACCCGAAACCAAGGCTTTCGAAACGGCCTGCGCCGAAACCGGCCTGAGTGCTGCCCAGTTGCTGTTTCAGTGCGGCGCCATCAAGTCGGCCTATCACCTGCATTACAAGCGCTTTCTGCATGAGCAGTTTCCCAAAGGGACGAGCTTTCCCGCGCTTGAGGCGCCTGGTCTGCCGCGCGACCTGCCACGCGCTGAGGTTCGTGCCTTTTCCATCGACGATGCCAACACGACGGAAATCGACGATGCGCTGTCGGTCGTCAAGCTGCCCGGCATCGGCTCGCGCATTGGCATCCACATCGCCGCGCCGGGCCTGGCCATCGCGCATGGCTCGCCGCTCGACGGCGTCGCCCGCGCCCGGCTGTCCACGGTCTACATGCCTGGCAACAAGATCACCATGCTGCCGGATACTGTGGTCCAGAACTACACCTTGGCAGGGGGTGTGGATTGCCCAGCCGTCTCGCTGTATCTCACGGTCAACGATGTTTTTGAAGTGATTTCGCACGAGTCGCGGCTGGAAATGGTGCATATCGCCGCCAACCTGCGGCACCACGAAATCGAGCCCTGGTTCAACGCCGAAACCATCGGTGGCCCTTTGCCGGACGAAGCCTTCAAGGATGAACTGGTTCATCTCTGGCATTTCGCCAACGCCTGCGAAGGCCGCCGTGGCAAGCCGTCGGCGACGCAGGGAATCAACGATTACAACTTTGAAATTCGCGGCGATCTGGCCGATCCCGATGCCTGTACGGTCGAGATCAGCGAACGCAAGCGTGGCAGTCCGCTTGACAAGTTGGTCGCCGAATTGATGATCGTCGCCAATTCGACCTGGGGCGGCCTGCTCGCCGAGAAAAACATCGCCTGTCTGTACCGGGCGCAGACGCAGGGCAAAGTTCGGATGACGACCTCGCCGCTGCCGCACGAGGGTCTGGGCGTACCGCAGTATGCCTGGATGACCTCGCCGCTGCGCCGTTATTGCGACCTGGTCAATCAGTGGCAACTGATCGCCTGCCTGAAGGGCGAAACGCCGGCCTTCGCCCAGAAATCAGCCGAATTGTTCGGCGCCATGCGCGATTTCGAGTTGACTTACGCTGCCTACGCCGATTTTCAGCGGCTGATGGAGCGTTACTGGTGCCTGCGCTGGTTGCAGCAGCACGGCTTGACGACGATTGATGCCACCATTCGTCGCGAACAGCAGGTCAAACTCGATCATTTGCCGTTGCTGTTGCGTGTCCCCTCCTTGCCGGCCGAACTGGTGCAGGGGCAGCGGGTGCGTTTGCAGATCGAGCAGATCGATCTGCTGGCACCGGAAGTGGTCTGCCGTTTTGATCAGTTGCTCGCTGACAGCCAGCCGGAGGCGGTGGAGGGCATCGCGTAGTGAACTGGCCGGGCGTGCGGACGAGCCAGTCGGCCGATCGCCGACTGGGCTGGGCGATTGCTATTTCGCTGGCTGTGCATGTGCTGCTGCTGGCCTTGCATTTTGAATTTCCCGAGGTTTCGCGTGTCATGCGCGACAAGGCGCTCGACATCGTCCTGGTGAACAGTCGGTCGGCCAGTCGACCGAGTGACGCCCAGGTGCTGGCGCAGGCCAATCTGGATGGGGGGGGCAATGTCGAGGCACCGCGCGTGGCCAAAACGCCGCTGCCGGCGACCCGGCAGCAGGTCAGCGGTAGCGATGTGCAGCAGATGCAGCGCCGGGTGCAGGCCCTGGAGGCGGCGCAGCGTCGTCTCTTGGCGCAGGCCAAAAGCGCTCAACGGGTGAATGCCGGCGATGTGCGGCAGCCTCAGCCCAAACCGAGTACCGAGCTGAGCGGTCGCGATCTAGCCGAAACAGCACGCGCCATGGCGCGCCTGGAGGGCGAAATCAGCAAGAGCATGGATGAGTACAACAAGCGGCCGCGCAAGAAGTTTGTCGGTGCCCGGGCGCAGGAGTATGCGCTGGCCGCGTACCTCGATGCCTGGAAGCAGAAAATCGAGCGCATCGGCACGCTGAACTACCCGGAAGAGGCGCGCGGCAAGCTGTATGGTTCGGTGGTGCTGTTTGTTGAATTAAAAGCCGACGACGGCAGCATTTATAACGTCGAGGTCTCCCGTTCGTCTGGGCACAAGTTGCTCGACCAGGCGGCGATTCGCATCCTGCGCCTGGCCGCACCGTTTGGCCCGGTGCCGCCGCAGGGCCTGGGTGGCGCCAGTGTCCTGTCTTTCGCCCGTACCTGGCATTTCACCCAGGGCGATGCCTTCAATACCGCCCATTAAGCGAGCCGCCATGAGCGATCTGTACTGCGTTTTCGGTCATCCCATTGCCCACTCCAAGTCGCCGGCTATTCATGCCGCCTTTGCCGAACAGACCGGGCAGGCGATGCGTTATGAAGCCCGTCTGGCGCCCGTGGATGATTTTGCCGGCGCTCTGGCTCGCTTGTGGGCTGACGGTGGGCGCGGTGCCAATGTGACGGTGCCGTTCAAGGAGGAGGCCTTTCGCTTGAGCGACCGTCTGACGCCTCGTGCTGCCCGTGCTGCCGCCGTCAATACGCTGTGTTTGCAAGATGGCGAGGTGCTGGGGGACAACACCGATGGCGCTGGCCTGGTCCGTGATCTGAGCGACCGTCTCGCGGTCGACCTCGCCGGGCAGCGAATTTTGCTGCTGGGTGCCGGTGGTGCGGCCCGCGGTGTCATCGCGCCTTTGCTGGCAGTGAAGCCTGCCATCTTGACCATTGCCAACCGCAGTGCCGACAAGGCGCAGGCGCTGGCGACGGCTTTTGCTGATCTTGGCCCGGTTGAGGCGCGGCGCTTTGCCGAGCTGACCGGGCGTTCATGGGACGTGGTCATCAATGCCACCTCGGCCAGCCTGGCCGGTACGCGCTTGTCGTTGCCGGATGCCTTGTTGGCGGATGCTCGCCTGGTTTACGACATGATGTACGGGGCGGGGGATACCCCCTTCATGGCCCAGGCCCGAGCGGCCGGTGCGGCCCAGGTGGCCGATGGTTTGGGCATGTTGGTTGAACAGGCAGCGGAAGCCTTTGCCCTGTGGCGCGACGTGCGCCCGACGACCGCGCCGGTCTTGGCCTGCTTGCGGCGAGCGCTGGCCGGATGAGTCTCGTCGGTCGCTGGTTGCGCCGTCTATTGCTGCTTGCGGTCGGCTTGCTGGTGCTTTGGCATATGTGGCTGCTGGGCTGGGTGGTGTATTGGGGGCAATTCAACCCGGGCATGACCCGTTTCATGGAAATTCGTCTGGGTGAAATGCGTAGCCGGATGCCGGATGTGGTCTTGCGCCAACAGTGGGTGCCGTATGCGCAGATCTCGCCGCATCTGAAGCGGGCGCTGATTGCTGCCGAGGACGCCAAATTTGTCGATCACGAAGGCTTTGACTGGGAAGGCATCCAGAAGGCACTGGAAAAAAACCAGAAAAAGGGTCGGCCGGTGGCCGGCGGCTCAACCATCAGCCAGCAACTGGCCAAAAACCTCTTTCTCAGCCCGACCAAGTCCTATTTTCGCAAGGCCGAAGAAGCGGTCATCACGCTCATGCTGGAAAATCTGTGGAGCAAGCGGCGCATCCTTGAGGTGTATCTGAACGTGATCGAATGGGGGAATGGTGTTTTCGGCGCTGAAGCGGCTGCCCGCTATTATTACGGGCTGTCGGCGGGGCGTCTGTCCGCCGAGCAGGCCGCGCGCCTGGCCGGCATGGTGCCCAACCCGCGTTACTACGATCGCAACCGTAATGCCCCGGGGCTGGCCCGCAAAACCGAGATCATTTTGGTCCGCATGCCGGCGGCGGAAGTGCCCTGACGGGCGGCTTTTGCGACAGATTCCCGCTTTTGGCCAGCGCGGCCGATGCTAAAATGCCCCACCATTTGCGGCAGCGCACCATGAGCGAAGACACCCAACTGACCGATACGGAAGACCTGCAGGAGCGCCTTGCCGAGGTGCAGACCCTGCTCGCCCGGCACAAGCTGGTCGAGGGCTTGGTGCATCGCCAAGAAGGGCCGCGCCACGATCTGGTCGAGGACATTGTTCACAAGCAGCATCTGAACGCCTTGCGGGCCAAGCTCGACCCGATGCACCCGGCCGATATCGCCTATATTCTCGAGGCGCTACCGCTCGAAGAGCGTCTGATTGCCTGGGATCTGGTTAAGGCCGAGCGTGATGGCGACATCCTGCTCGAAGTGTCGGATGCGGTTCGCGAGAGCCTGATCGAATCGATGGCGCGCAACGAATTGGTGGCCGCCGCCGAAACCCTGGATGCCGACGAACTGGCCGACCTGGCGCCCGACCTGCCGCAGGGGGTGATCGACGATGTCTTCCTCAGTCTGCCGGCCGAAGAACGCGAACAACTGCGGGCGGCGATGTCCTTTCCGGAGGACTCGGTCGGTGCCTTGATGGATTTCGACATGGTGACGGTGCGCGAGGATGTCTCGCTCGAAGTCGTCTTGCGTTATCTGCGCCGCTTCGAGGAACTGCCTGATCATACCGATCAGTTATTTGTCGTCGACCGTGATGAGCACCTGAAAGGCATCCTGCCGCTCAACGTTTTGCTGGTGCACGATGTCGAGGTCGAAGTACATAGTTTGATGAAGACCGATTTCATCGAGCTGGAGCCGAGTGATCTGGCGGAAGAGGCCGCCAAGGCTTTCGAGCGTTATGACTTGGTGTCGGCGCCGGTGGTCGATTCGGAAAGCCGTTTGATCGGTCGGGTGACCGTCAATGCGGTGGTGGACTACATCCGGGAAGAAGCAGAAAGCGAACAACTGGCCCACGCGGGTCTGCGTGAGGAAGAGGATATTTTTGCCTCGGTCTGGGACTCGGTGAAAAATCGCTGGGCCTGGTTGGCCGTCAATCTGGTGACGGCCTTCATTGCCTCGCGGGTCATTGGGGCGTTTGAGGATTCGATTCAGCAACTGGTCGCCTTGGCTGCTTTGATGCCCATTGTCGCCGGGATTGGGGGCAACTCAGGCAATCAGACGATCACCATGATCGTCCGCGCCATCGCCATGGGGCAGGTGCAGCCGGATGCCATGCGCCGCTTGCTGCGCAAGGAGTTGGGCGTGGCCACCATCAATGGCCTGCTGTGGGGCAGTTTGTTGGGTGTTGCGGCCTGGTGGCTGTATGGCAGTGCCAAACTGGGCATGGTGATGACGGCGGCGATGACACTCAACCTGCTGCTCGCCGCCTCGGCCGGGGTCGGCATTCCCCTGCTGCGCGAAAAATTCGGCGCTGATCCGGCGATTGGTGGTTCGGTGATGATCACCGCGCTGACTGACTCGGGCGGATTTTTTATCTTCCTTGGTCTGGCGACCATGTTCCTGATGTGATTTTTTGCTGATTGTTGCGGTCGACCGCAACAATCAGGGATTGTCCGGAGTCAGTAATTTCAGGCCGATGATGCCGGCCACGATGAGCGCAATACTGAGCAGTCGGCCCAGGTCGCGCGACTCACCAAACAGGTAGATGCCAAGAATGGCGGTGCCGACAGCTCCGACGCCGGTCCATACGGCGTAGGCCGTGCCCAGCGGCAGGGCTTTCAGTGCCCAGCCGAGCAGGGCGACGCTGGCCACCATGCCGGCGATCGTCCACACGCTCGGCCACAGACGCGAAAAGCCCGCGGTGTATTTCAGGCCGACCGCCCAGCCGACCTCGCACAGGCCGGCAATAAACAGGATGAACCAGGCGGTGGCGTTGCTCATGGTTTACCGGCTGGCGAAATAGGCCTCGGCGGCGGCAATGGTGCCGGCCAGATCGGCGTCGCTGTGAGCTGCGGATACAAAGCCGGCCTCGAAGGCCGATGGTGCAAAGTAATGGCCGGCATCGAGCATGGCGTGGAAAAAGCGGTTGAACGCCTCCTTGTCGCACGCCAGCACGTCGTCGTAGGTGCCCGGGCAGCGTTCGGCAAAATAAAGACCGAACATGCCGCCGACGTGTTGGGCGCTGAAGGGGACGCCCTGCTTTTGCGCGGCGGCGACCAAGCCTTGGCACAAGGCGCTGGTTTTTGCGGTCAACGTCTCATAAAAGCCTTTTTCCTGGATCAGCTTTAGCGTGGCCAGGCCAGCGGCCGTGGCGATTGGGTTGCCGGACAGCGTTCCGGCCTGATAGACCGGGCCGAGCGGCGCGATCTGTTCCATGATCTCGCGTTTGCCGCCGAAGGCGCCCATCGGCATGCCGCCGCCGACAATCTTGCCGAAGGTCGACAGGTCAGGGGTGATGCCATACAGACCCTGTGCGCTGTGCAGGCCGACGCGGAAGCCGGTCATCACTTCGTCGAAGATCAGCACGGCGCCGTGTTGTGCGGTCAACGCCCGCATCGTGTCTAAAAAGATCTGCGTTGGCGCGATCAGGTTCATGTTGCCGACCACCGGTTCGACGATGACGGCAGCGATCTGGTCGCCATGTTGCGCGAACGCGTCGGCCAGTTGCTGCGGGTCGTTGTAGGCGAGGACCAGCGTGTGCTTGGCCAGGTCGGCCGGGACGCCCCCGGACGATGGGTTGCCGAAGGTCAGCGCGCCCGAGCCGGCCTTGACCAGCAACGAGTCGGAATGACCGTGGTAGCAGCCTTCAAACTTGATCAGCAGGTCGCGGCCGGTGTAGCCACGGGCCAGCCGGATGGCGCTCATCGTCGCCTCGGTGCCGGAAGAAACCAGGCGCACCATGTCCAGCGAAGGCACGAGATCACATAACAGGTCGGCGATCTCGACTTCGCGTTCGGTTGGTGCGCCGAAGGAGAGGCCGTCGACGACGGCTGCCTGCACCGCGGCGATGACGTCCGGGTGAGCATGGCCGAGGATCATCGGCCCCCAGGAGCCAACGTAGTCGGTGTACCACTTGCCATCGGCGTCCTGCACCTGCGAGCCGGCTGCTTTTTGTAAGAACAGCGGCGTACCGCCGACCGAGCGGAAGGCACGGACCGGCGAATTGACACCGCCTGGGATATGGCGCTGGGCGCGTTCGAAGAGATGCTGGTTGCGGCTGCTCATGACGGGACTTCCTCGAAAAGACGTTGATACTGGGCGGCGCGGGCGGCAATGTCCGGCGCCGAAAAAAGATCGGTGATGACGGCGATCAGGCTGGCGCCGGCGGCGATCAGGCGCGGCGCGTTGGCGATGGTGATGCCGCCGATGGCGCAGATCGGTACGGTCAACACGCTTTTGGCCTGAAAAAACAGGTCGACCGGGGCGTGGGAGGCGGTCGGCTTGGTCGGTGACGGGTAGGCTGCACCGAAGGCGACGTAGTCGGCACCGGCCTGTTGCGCGGCTTGCGCCGCGTTGAAATCGGCGTAACAAGATGCGCCAAGCCATCGAGCGGGGCCGAGCAGCAGGCGGGCGTGGCCCAGGTTGCCGTCATCCTGCCCCAGGTGCACGCCATCGGCATCGACCAGTTGGCAGAGTGCCAGATCGTCATTGATCAGCAGGCTGGCAGCAAAACGCCGAGTCAGGGCGCGCAGGGCGTGGGCCCGGGCGACGCGTTCCGGCATGGCTTGTGTTTTGTCGCGGTATTGCAGTACCCGGCAGCCGCCAGCCAGTGCAGCTTCGATGTCGGCCAGCCACTGGCGGCCATCGGCAGCCTCCGGGGTGATGGCGTACAGGCCGCGCAGTTCAGCGGGGGGCATGGTCAGGATCTTCGGCGCTGCTGCTGGCTGCGGGGGGGGCGTCCTCTTCATCGTCGCGCGCCCAGAACAGGCGGTCGGGAATGAGCTGCCCCATGCCACCACGAAAGCCGTTTTTAAGCGCATTCCAAGTGAAATCCTGGGCGTCGCGCACAGCATCGTCGACATTGGCGCCGTCGGCAATGCAGGCGGCAATCGCCGAGGCCAGCGTGCAGCCCGAACCGTGGTAACTGCCCGGCAGGCGTTCCCAGGTATCGCGGCGGATGACCCCCTCGGTCCAGTACAAGGTATTGACCACCGTCGGGGTGTTTTCATGGGTGCCGGTGATGAGCACGTATTGGGCGCCCATGGCGATCAGGCGCTCGGCGCAGACGTCCAGCGACGGCTCGCCGTCGTCGTCGTCTCGTTCGGCCAGGCGGCGTGCTTCCGGGGCGTTGGGGGTGATGATGGTGGTTTGCGGTAGGATCATTTCGCGGATCGCCGAAATGATTTCCTCGGTGGATAGTTCGTCACCGCGCCCCGAGGTCAGCACCGGGTCAACGATGAGCGGGATTTCCGGGTAATCGGAGAGAATTTCGGCAATAGCCAGTACATTTTCGACGCTGCTCAGCACGCCGAGCTTGAAAGCGGCCACCGGCATGTCTTCAAGCAGGGTGCGGGCTTGTTGTTCAACCAATTCGGCGGCCACCGGCTGCAGCAATTGAACCCCCGTCGTGTCCTGGACGGTCAGGCCGGTTACAGCGGTCAGTGGATGGCAGCCCAGGCTGACCAGGGTCAGGATGTCGGCCTGAAGGCCGGCGCCCGAGGTGGGGTCGCTGGCAGCAAAAACAAGAACTTGCGGCGGGGGGGGCGTGGTCGTAACGGTGGGCATGAAATAGCTTTGGCGACTGGGCGGCAAACATCGTGGGCAAGGGTCGAATTTTAGCCGAATCGTCCGTGCACCTCGCATTTTGTCCCTGCGCTGCGCATGATTGCTGATTGGCCTGCATTTTTGCCAAATTTCCGTAGTATGATCAGCGGCTCGCACGGCTATGTTAAAAAATGCCCCAGGGGACAGGGAATTGACTGATTTATCCAGGCTACGCGGTGTCCGGGTGATGGTCATCGACGATAGCAACACCATACGGCGCAGTGCCGAGATTTTTCTCGGTCAGGCGGGCTGTCAGGTTGTCTTGGCCGAGGACGGCTTTGACGCGCTGGCCAAAATTGCTGACCACCAGCCCAGCCTGGTTTTTTGCGACATCATGATGCCGCGGCTGGATGGTTATCAGACCTGTGCCTTGATCAAGAAAAATGCCCGTTTTCGCACCACGCCGGTGATCATGCTGTCGTCGAAAGATGGTTTGTTTGATCGAGCACGCGGGCGCATGGTAGGTTCAGACCAGTACTTGACCAAACCGTTTACCAAGGACAGCTTGTTGCAAACCGTTGCCTCGTTTTTGCCAGTGTCCGAATTAGCAACCCATTCGTAGTTCAGGAAGTAACGATGCCCGTTAAAAATATTCTGGTGGTCGATGATTCTCCGACCGAACGTTTCTTTGCCGTCGATGTGCTGACCAAGGCGGGTTATCAGGTGACGACCGCTGAAAATGGCGAGGAAGGTATTGCCAAGGCCAAGGCAGTCAAGCCGGATCTGATCCTGATGGATGTCGTCATGCCTGGTCTGAATGGTTACCAGGCAACGCGCACGCTGACCCGTGATGAGGAAACCAAGGGTATCCCGGTCATCGTCTGCACGTCGAAGGGGCAGGAAACAGACAAAATCTGGGGTTTGCGCCAGGGAGCACTTGATTACCTGGTCAAGCCGCTCAATGCGGACGAGTTGTTGCAGCGGATTGCCTTGTTGCCCTGAGTTCATGAATCATGGCGCGTAAAAGCAGTCTTCGCGATTTTCAAACCTACCTCGCCGGCCGGCTCAACGATGCGGCGCATGGGGCGGCGACCTCGTCCTGGCTGGGCCTGGAAGCGGCCGGCGAGTCGTGGCTGGTCGATCTGTCCGATGGGGGTGAGATCGTGCAGGCGCCGCAACTGGCCGCTGTCCCATTGACCCGGTCCTGGTTTGCCGGCATGGCTAATGTCCGGGGGAGTCTGCATGCGGTGACGGATTTTTCGGCGTTTCTTGGAGGAACGCCGACGCCGCTCAATGCCAATGCCCGGTTGTTACTGATCGGGACCCGGCATGCTTCGAATGCGGCGCTACTGGTGTCGCGCTTGCTTGGGTTAAAAAGCCCGGAAACTTTTCGGGCATTGCCCGTTGATGACAGTCGGCCGTCCTGGGGTGAGCATGCGTATAGTGACGCCAGCGGCCGTGTATGGCACAAATTGTCGGTCAGTGCCTTGCTGGCCGACCAGAATTTCATGAATATTGGGGTTTGACAGCGGGCGTCGCCCCTGAAACCCAAGCGGAGGATACCCATGGCGTTGAGCTTCAAGCTACCGAAATTTGCCTCGGCCAAAAAGGCGGCCGGCGCGCCGTTGACCGTGGCGGCCGATGAACCGCAGGCCAAACGCAGTGGCAAGGTAGCCATGCCAGACATGATGGCGGGTAAATCACCCGTGCAGCAGATGAAAACCCTGGGTGGCTTGTTCGTGCTGTTGCTGGTGTCGATTGGTGCGTTGGTTTATCACGATAACCGCGAGTCGACTTACGGCACGGCCTATGTGGCGGCCTCCGGTGAAATGCGCATGCTGTCGCAGCGTCTTGCCAAGGCTTCTTCGCTGGCCCTGCAGGGTAACCCCAGCGCCTTTGCGCAATTGAAGGAATCGCGCGCCACCTTCAGCCAGTTGCTCGATCAGTTGAACAACGGTGGTCAGATCGGCCAGACCGGTGTGCCGGCCTCGCCCGCCGCCGTTCGCCCCCTGCTGGATGCCTTGACAGAGCGCTGGATGCCGACTGATCAGGACGCCATGACGGTGATCGGCCAGGAGGCCAACCTGGTTGCGCTGGGTAAAAACGTCGCCACCATTGATAACAATAATGCGGTGATGCTTGAGCTGACCGAGCAGGTCGCAGCGCTCAAGCTGCAGGGCGGTGGTGCAGCGCGCGAGATTGCTGCCGCCAACCAGTTGGTGATGTTGACGCAGCGGATTGCCAAGAATGCATCGGCCCTGCTGGTCGGTAGCGAGATCAACCCGGAGGTGGCTTTCCTGCTCGGCAAGGACACGAATAATTTCCGTGATTTGCTGCTCGGCTTGAGCAAGGGTGGCAGCGATGCGGATACCCGCACCAAACTGGATGCGCTGGAAGGCGCTTTCAAGGACTACCAGGAGGCGATTTCCGGCATTCTCGGCAACATGCAGCCGCTGGTGCTCTCCAAGCAGGCTGGCTCCCGTATCTTCAGTCAGAGCGAGGATCTGCTGAAAGCAACCGACGACCTGGCGCTGGCGTATCAGGATGGTCTGTCGGAGCGGGCGGTTTACGTGGTTGTGCTGATTGTCCTGGTATTGCTGGCTGTTGGGGTTCTGTTCCTGATTGCCCGGGTTTATCTTGAAGACTCCACCCGTCGGGCGGCTGAATCGGATGCCCAGCGTCAAGCCTCGGAGCAGACCAACCGCGAAAACCAGGACGCCATCCTGCGCCTGATGAACGAACTGGGTGACTTGGCCGATGGCGATCTCACCGTAACGGCGACCGTGAGTGAAAACATTACCGGCGCCATCGCCGACTCAATCAACTACACGATTGAAGAACTGCGCGTGCTGGTTGGTCGTATCAACGACGCGGCCAATCGGGTGACGGCGGCGACGGAAATTGCCCGCCAGACTTCGGCTGAGTTGCTTGACGCCGCCGAGCGGCAGTCAAACGAAATTCAGGAAGCCGGCCAGTCAGCGCTCGATATGGCGCGTTCCATGGATGAGGTGTCGAATAGTGCCAACCAGTCAGCACAAGTGGCCCAGCAATCACTGAATGCGGCAGAAAAGGGCACGCTGGCAGTGCAGGATTCGATTAAGGGCATGAACGAAATTCGCCACCAGATTCAGGAAACCTCCAAGCGAATCAAGCGTCTGGGTGAAAGCTCGCAGGAAATTGGCGAAATCGTCGAGCTGATTTCCGACATTACCGAACAAACCAACGTGCTGGCTTTGAATGCCGCCATTCAGGCGGCGTCGGCCGGTGATGCCGGTCGTGGCTTTACCGTGGTTGCGGAAGAAGTGCAGCGGCTGGCCGAACGTTCCGGCGAAGCAACGAAACAGATTGCGGCCATTGTGAAGACCATTCAGACCGATACCCAGGATGCGGTGTCCGCGATGGAACAATCGACCCAGGGTGTGGTTGAAGGTGCCAAGCTGTCTGATGCGGCGGGTCAGGCACTGGCTGAAATTGGCCAGGTGTCGCGCGACTTGTCGGGTCTGATTGAAAACATTTCTGCCGCCACGCACCAGCAGGCTAATTCGGCAACCAACGTGGCTAAACTGATGCAGGATATTCTGCGCGTCAATGAACAAACAACGGTAGGTACGCAGCGTACGGCCGAGGCAGTCGATGAACTGTCGTCCCTGGCCTCCGAACTCAAGGGTTCGGTGGCTGGCTTCAAGGTGGATTGACGGACTGAGCGCGCATGAACTCGCCGACTGAATTCGATTTAGGACCGTTGACCTGGGTAAAGGGTGAAATCGAGCAGGCTTTGCGCCGTGCCGGCGAGGCCATGGAGAAATACGCGGCAACGGCGGATAGCACACAGCTGAAGTTTTGCCGAACGCATGTTCACCAGGCGCATGGCGCCATTGATATCGTCGGACTCAATGGCGTCACCGAGGTCAGTGAATCGCTGGAGACCTTACTGGCTGATGTGGAAGCGGGACGCTTGGCGATCGAGCCGGGCCGCTTGCCGCCAGTGGTTCACGCAGTGATTGATCAATTGTGTCAGTACCTCGATGACCTACTGGCCGGTGTGGCGCATCAACCGCTGCGTCTGCTGCCCGCCTATCGGCAGTTGGCCGAGTTGCGCGGCTTGCCGCCGGTTAACCCGAGTGATCTGTTTTATCCCGATCTGTCGATTCGGCCACCCAAACCGGCACAGCCGCCGCCCGTGCAGCGCCCGGATGAGCGACTGGCCCTGCTTAAAACGCAGCGCCGGCGTTTCCAGCAAGGCTTGTTGCACTGGCTGACCAAGCCGGCCCAAGCGGATGCCGGTCGGCACTTGATGCGCCAGGCGCTGGCCGAGATCGAGGCCGTTCAGCCGACGCCGGCAGCACGGGCCTTCTGGTGGGTGTCACAAGCCTTTATCGACAGTCTGGCTGAGCCGACGGTGGCTGCTGAAGCACAGGGCCGCCAGCTGTGTTCGCGCATCGATCAGCAAATCCGCCGCTTGCTGGACGGGTCGGGTAGTCTGGCCGAGCGGGTCATGCGCGAGGCCTTGTATTTTGTCGCACAGGCACCGTCGACCGCGGATGGTCTGGTGTCCCAGGTGCAGGCGCATTTTGATTTGTCCGCCCAGTTGCCCCAAGCGCAAGTGCATACCTTGCCGGAGGCGCAGGAAAGCGCGCTGCGTCGCTTGCGTGAAATATTGGCCGGGGCTGAAGAAAACTGGACCAAATTTTGCGCCGGTAGTCCGGCCAGTCTGACCGGTTTTGCCGATCAGATTCGCCTGGCAGCCAGCCTGATTGAGGCCGTTGGTCATACGGATATGAAGCGATTGGGCAAAAGCCTGCTCGCCATTGTTGACTGGCTGGTCGAAGATCATCATCGCTTCAATGAACACACGGCGATGGAAGTGGCGACGGCCATCCTCTTGCTGCAGCACGCTCAGGAACACTTTAAACATCTGGGCAGCGATTTTGCGCCGCAAGTCGATCGCATGGTCGCCCGTCTGTATGCCTGTCTGTCCGGAAAACCGGTCGACGAAGATAATTTTCCCGCACTTGACGACATATCGCGGCGGGCACAGGAAAAGTTGCTGCTCGCCCAGGTTGGGCGCGAAATCCAGAACAATCTCGCGCAAATCGAGCAAGCGCTTGACGCCTTCTTCCGTTCGCCGGCCAAGGCGCACGATCTGGCGCAGTTGCAAGGACCCATCAAGCAGGTCAGCGGCGCGCTGGCCATGCTGGGGCATTTTCCTGCGGTTAATAGTCTGCGTGCCTGTGCGGCGCGGATCAGCGATTTTGAACGGGCCGATTATCAGCCGCAGCCAGGTGATTTCGAAGCAGTCGCCGACCAGTTGTCGGTTCTTGGTTTCTTTATCGACGCCCTGCAGCATGGCGAAACTGATTTCACGGCCTTTGAACGCCGTTTGCGTGGTGAACGCGATGGCTTGGTGACGTCATCAGACGATGATCCTGTCGACCAGGTCGAGGAGCCGAGCGTTGAAACCGTGCTCGAACAGCACGCCCACGACAGCAAGGCGCTGACTGAGGCGCTGCGGGCAACACCCGACAATGCGCAGTTGCAGACGGCCTTAAAACACAATCTTGAGTCAATCCAGAAGGATGCCGACCTGGTCGCCGACCATGCCCTGGGCGCCTCGGCGCGCTCGGCATTGGCCGACTTGCAGCGTGGCGTGGTGCCGGAAGGCGAGTTGACGGGGCCGGCGGCCGGCGGTGCGGCCACGGTCAACCCTGTCTCGGAGAAAGAAAGCAGCGGTGAAGCCATTGATGCCGAATTGCTGGAGATCTTTATCGAAGAGGCGCACGACGTTCTGGCCGCCATGGCCAATCGCCTGAGCGTTCTGGCTAAGGCGCCAGAGGATGGGGCAGCGCTGACCGATATCCGGCGCGGCGCCCATACCTTGAAAGGTTCGGGACGTATGGTTGGCCTGAGCGATCTGGGTGAAACCGCCTGGGCGCTCGAACAGACCTTGAATTTCTGGTTGCGGCAGGATAAGGCGGCGACTGCGCCGCTGCTTGCCCTGATTGAACAAGCGCATGCCTTGTTTACCCAATGGGTCGCGTATCTTGAACAACAGCGCGCCTCTGCCCCCGATCCTGCTGCGCTGGTGGCGCGAGCCGCCGAATTGCGGGGCGAAGCGCTGGCTGCTCCGGCGGCAACACCGGCCTTGCCGATTGCTGCCGTAAGCGACATCCTGCCCGAACCCGAACCCGAACCCGAACCCGAACCCGAACCCGAACCCGAACCCGAGCCTGAGCCTGAGCCTGAGCCTGAGCCCGAGGTAGAGGTTGAGGTTGAATCCGCTGTCGAGGCAGAGGTTGTCGATGATTTGTCGGACTTGATTATCGAGCCGTTGCTGGAGGAAAGTGCGCTGGACAAAGAGGCGCAGTTGCAGGTGGTGGCCGATGCGCTGGAGGACTTTCTGCTCAGCGACGATGACGATGTGGCGGTGGCGGTGGCGGTGGCGGTGGCGGTGGCGCCTGCGCTGTCGGCGGAGGATGCGGTAGGGGTGCCTGAGGCTATCTCTGCACGTACCTCACCAACGCTGTACGACATTTTCTGCGATGAAGCGCGCGGTCATTTGCAGACCCTGGTTGATGAATTCTCGTTGCTGGAAGAGAACAGCGAGCGGCCGACCAGTTTTGCCATGACGCGAGCGGCGCATACTCTGGGCGGCATCGCGGCGACGGTTGGGCTGATGTCGCTGCATCATTTGGCGATTGCGCTTGAACACGCCTTGCTGCGCCGCGATGGCTCAGCGCAGCCTGCCAGTATTGAAGGTCTGGAAACCGTCCGCCAGACGATCATGACCTTGCAAAGCATGTTCGATGGCCTGGCTGACCAGTTGGCGCCGGATGAACAACCGCTGTTGATCAGCGCGCTCGACGACATTTATCCGCCGGCACCAGAGGCGTCGAGCGGCCAGCCTGTACCGGTCGAAGAGCTCGTGGCACCTGTTGCAGAGCCGGTAGCTGAGCCGCACATGATGCCTGCGCTTGTTGATCAGGTGTTGATGAACGACGAGCTGGACGAGCAACTTCTGCCCATCTTCCTGGAAGAGGCGGCCGACCAGTTACGCGATCTCAATCGCGAGTTGCTGGCCTGGCACGGCAATCCGGCGCTGCCGGCGCCGCCGCAGGCGATTGCCCGTTTGCTGCACACCTTCAAAGGTAATGCCCGCATGGCCGGGGCAATGAATTTGGGTGAAGCGACGCACCAGTTGGAAAACCGGGTGCAGGAAGCCCTCGCTGCCCGGGCGGGCGACCCGCAGTTGATCGACGAAATCGAGGCCGGTTGCGATTTCCTGGCAGCTGCGGTCGAACGCTTGCGTCGCGGGGAGGCCGCCTCGCTGCCTGGCGAGACGCCCCCGTCTGCTGAGGATGGGGCTGCTGTGTCGCATGGCGATTTGCCTGCGGGCCCCGCGGTCGACGCTGAAAATGAGGTAGAAAACAGTGGTCAGCAAGCCAATCTGCGGGTGCGGGCTGATCTGGTTGACCGTTTGGTCAACGAGGCGGGCGAGTTGTCGATTGCCCGGACGCGTATCGAAGGCGAAATGCGCAGTCTCAAAGGCTCCTTGCTCGATTTGACGGAAAACGTCATTCGTCTGCGCCGCCAGTTGCGCGAAATTGAAATTCAGGCCGAGTCGCAAATTCAGGCCCGGGTCGCTCTGACTCACGACAGCCAGGGCGAATTCGACCCGCTGGAACTCGATCGCTTCACCCGCTTCCAGGAACTGACCCGTTTCATGGCCGAGTCGGTGAATGACGTGGCGACGGTGCAACAGAACTTGTTGAAGAATCTTGATGATGCCAACGCCGCTATTCTGGCGCAGGCGCGACTCAACCGCGGTTTGCAGCAGGCGCTGATGGGCGTGCGCATGTTGCCCTTTGCCAGCCAGATGGAGCGCTTGTACCGGGTGGTGCGGCAAACCGCCAAGGCGGCTGGCAAGCGGGCCAGCTTCGACATCGTCGGCGGCCAGGTCGAAATCGACCGGTCGGTGCTCGACAAGATGCTGGCACCTATCGAACACATGCTCCGTAACGCCGTGGTGCACGGCATCGAGGACCGGGCGCAGCGGCAGGCAGCGGGTAAGCCGGAAACTGGCGAAATCACCCTGAGCCTGGTGCAGGAAGCCAACGAATTCATCCTGACCCTGGCTGATGATGGTCGTGGCCTGGATGCCACCAAAATACGTCGGCGGGCGATTGAGCTGGGCCTGCTGGCGGCTGATGCCGAGGTCAGCGAGGCTGTGCTGCTGGACTTGATCTTCCAGCCGGGTTTTTCGACAGCCAGCGAATTGACGCAGGATGCCGGCCGCGGTGTTGGTATGGACGTGGTGCGAACCGCCGTGGCAGCGCTGGGCGGGCGAGTCGAAGTCGACCAGCAGTTGGGTCGGGGGAGCCGCTTCCAGATCTATTTGCCGCTGACGCTGGCGGTTGCCCAGACCTTGCTCGTCCGTGTAGGCGAGCAACGTTATGCCGTGCCGTCTACGATGATCGAACAGGTCCAGGAAATGAAGGCACCCGCGTTGGCCGCCCTGCAGGCAGCGGGTGAGGCCAACTGGCAGGGACAGTCTTACCCCTTCCATTTCTTGCCGCATCTGCTCGGTGATGTCGAGGCGGTGCCTGAAGAGCATCGGCAGTACTGGGTCTTGTTGCTGCGCTCCGGTGGGCAGCGGGTGTCCGTGCTGGTCGATGAATTGCAAGGCAACCAGGAAGTGGTGGTCAAGAATATTGGTCCGCAACTGGCGCGGGTGGTCGGGGTGGCCGGCGCCACGGTGCTTGGTGATGGCCAGGTTGTGCTGATCCTCAATCCAGTGGCTTTGGCGGCCAAGCAATTGGCAGAACGGCCCATCAGCGGGATGGCGCTGACGCCTGCCGTCAAAGCCCCGGTCCAGCATTTGCCGACAGTCATGGTGGTGGATGATTCGCTGACCGTGCGCAAGATCACCAGCCGGTTGTTGGCGCGCGAAGGCTATCAGATCCTTCTCGCCAAGGACGGCGTTGATGCGCTGGAGCATCTGGTGGAACTGATGCCCGATGTCATCCTGTCCGATATCGAAATGCCCCGGATGGATGGTTTTGATTTCGTTCGCAATCTGCGTGCTGATGATCGCCTGAAAACGATTCCGGTCATCATGATCACCTCGCGGACGGCGGACAAGCACCGCAATTATGCGATGGAAATCGGTGCCAATCATTATCTTGGCAAGCCCTACGACGAAGATGAATTGCTGGCCTTGATCGCCGGCTATTGTCAGCCGGCTGACCGTTGATTTTGCCTCCCTGAACGCGGTCGACCGTGCTCAGGGGGCTTTTTTGACCACGGCGTAACGGTCCAGTGTGCGCAGGCGGGCGCTGGCGTGGTCGACGAGCGGTGCCGGATAATCGCGACCGATGACGACGCCCAGCGCCTCCTGTTCCAGTCGGCCCATCTGCCAGGGGGCGTGAATGAATTTGTTCGGAACCGCCTGTAGTTCCGGCAGATAACGGCGGATAAATCGACCTTCCGGGTCAAATTTCTCCGATTGCGTGACCGGGTTGAAAATTCGGAACCAGGGTTGGGCATCGCAGCCGCTCGACGCTGCCCATTGCCAGCCGCCGTTGTTGGCCGACAGATCGAAGTCGTTCAATTGCTCGGCAAAGTAACGCTCGCCCAGCCGCCAATCGATGCCCAGGTCCTTGCACAGAAAAGATGCTGTCACCATGCGTAGCCGGTTGTGCATCCAGCCGCTGTGATTCAGTTGGCGCATGGCGGCGTCGACCAGCGGATAGCCGGTTTGCCCTTGTTGCCAGGCAGCCAGGCCGGCCGGCCAGTCGTCCCAGCGGATGGCGTCGTATTCTGGCTTGAAGGAACGGTCGACCGCATGCGGGAAGTGGTCGAGGATCATGAAATAGAAATCGCGCCAGATGAGCTCGTTCAGCCAGGCATCCGCCCCGGCCGCCAGTGCCTCGCGGACTAGCTGACGGATGGAAATGGTGCCAAAGCGCAGGTGGACCGAGAGATAACTGACGCCGCGCACCGCAGGAAAGTCACGCAGGCTGCCGTAACGCGGCAGGGCCCCGGTGCGGAAGCTTTCCCACAATTGCTGGGCGCCCGACATCCCCGGCGTGATGCCGAGCATTGCAAGGCCTGTTGGCTGGAAACCCAGATCGGCCAGCTGAGGCTGTGGGCTGACGTCGGCACCCGCCAGGCGCTGCTCGGCCGGGCATGACCAGGCCGCGAGATCGCCATCGCTCAAACGTTTACGCCAGGCATTTTTGTAGGGGGTAAAGACGGAGAACGGCTTGCCGGCCAGGGTCAACACCTCGTCATGGTCAAAAATCACCTGGTCCTTGAAGTCCCGCCAGGCGATGCCGCGCTCGGCCAACGCCGCTTGCACGGCGGCATCGCGGGCCTTGGCCGCCGGCTCGTAATCGCGATTGACGAAGACGGTGTCGATCGCCAATTGCTCGGCCAGGCGGGGGATTTCCTGACGAGCGTCGCCGTGCCGGATGTGCAAACTGCCGCCGCAGGCTTGTAAGGCGACGGCCAGTTCAGTGACCGCCCCATGAATGAATTCAACCCGGCGATCCCGGGGTGAAGGCAGGGCGTCGAGGATGGCGCGGTCGAAAACGAAGACGCAATGGACCTGGCGGGCGGTTTGCAGGGCGGCGGCCAGCGCCGCATGATCGTGATCGCGCAAATCGCGACGGAACCAGACAAGGGCTTTTTCATTTTTCATGTTGGGTTTGTACCCCGGCGCCGATTAAAATTCCAGCTATGGACAACGTCAACCTGACCGATCACTTTCTCATCGCCATGCCGGCGCTGGAAGATCCGTATTTTTCCAATGCCTTGGTCTATATTTGCGAGCACACCGAGAACGGCGCGCTCGGCATTATCGTCAATCGACCGATCGATATGAACCTGGCCGCCTTGTTCGAGAAAATTGACCTCAAGCTGTCGGGCGACAGTCTGGCCAATCTGCCCGTTTATTTTGGTGGCCCAGTGCAACTCGACCGGGGCTTCGTGCTACATCGGCCACTCGGCCATTGGCAGTCGACCTTGCGGGTTAATGAGGCGGTGGGTTTGACCAGTTCGCGCGATGTCCTGGTGGCTGTCGGCCAGTTGGCGGAGCCGGAGGAAATTCTGGTGTCGCTGGGTTATTCCGGTTGGGATGCCGGTCAGCTGGAAGACGAGTTGGCGCAGAATGCCTGGCTGACCGTGCCGGCGGTGCCCAGTATCCTCTTCGATCTGCCGCCGGAAGAGCGCTTGCCAGCAGCGATGCAGCAATTGGGCATCAGCTTCTCGCAGCTTTCTGATGTGGCCGGGCACGCCTGAAGTGGGCACCGTCCTGGCATTCGATTTTGGCGAAAAGCGCATTGGCGTGGCAACTGGTGAGACCTTGCTCGGCCATGCCCATCCGCTGACCGTGATCCGCGCCGAATCCAATGACGACCGCTTTGCTGCTATCGGCAAGCTGATCGCTGAATGGCAGCCGACACAACTGGTGGTGGGGCTGCCGACCCATGCCGACGGGACGCCCCATGGGATGACCCGCCTGGCTCAGAAATTTGCTGAACGTCTGCAGCGCCGTTTTGCCTTGCCGGTGGCGCTGGCCGACGAGCGGCTAACCTCGCTCGACGCCGAGACGCGCTTGCGTGAAACCGGGCGTAGCGCTCGGCAAGCCAAGCCTTTGCTTGATGCCGTCGCCGCCCAATTGATTCTCCAAACCTGGTTTGAAAGTACGCCGCATGTCACTGACTGATTCCCTGCCCGATGCCGAGGCACAATGCCGGCAACTGGCTGAGTTGATCCGCCCGAAACTGGCGAAAAATCCTGCCCTAGTGGGCATTTATAGCGGGGGGGCCTGGGTGGCCGAGCGCCTGCGCTGCTTGCTGGGCCTGAGTGAAGACATCGGCCTGATCGATGTGTCCTTTTATCGCGATGATTTCGCTGAAAAGGGGCTGCATCCACAATGCAAGCCAACACTGATTCCCTTTGATGTTGAGGGGCGACACATCATTCTGGTGGATGATGTCTTGTATACCGGCCGTACAACGCGGGCGGCGATCAATGAGTTATTCGATTACGGTCGGCCGGCGGCCATCGAACTGGCGGTGCTGGCTGACCGCGGCGAGCGCGAATTGCCGGTAGCGCCCAGCTACGAGGCCTGGACGCTGCAATTGGACGCTGGTCAGCGACTGGCGCTGGACAGAAACGATCACGGTCAACTGGCCTGGAGGCTCGAAAATGCATAACCCGCAGTTGAATTCGCACGGTGAGCTGACCCACCTGCTTTCAACCGAAGGTCTGCCGCAGGCGATCCTGACGCAGATTCTCGATACCGCCGAATCCTTCATGGAAGTGTCGTCGCGCGAAGTGAAGAAGGTGCCGCTGCTGCGCGGTAAAAGTGTCTTCAACCTGTTCTTCGAGAACTCGACGCGGACGCGGACGACCTTTGAAATCGCGGCTAAACGCCTGTCGGCGGACGTCATCAATCTTGACATCAACAAATCGTCGGCCAGCAAGGGCGAAACCCTGCTTGATACCATCGATAATTTGTGTGCGATGGATGCCAACCTGTTTGTCGTCCGTCATGCGTCGAGCGGCGCCCCCTACCTGATTGCCGAACACTTGCAGCGCATCGGTCGCGGTGACATTCACGTCGTTAATGCCGGTGATGGTCGCCATGCCCATCCAACGCAAGGCCTGCTCGACATGTACACCATCCGTCACTACAAGAAGGACTTCACGCAATTGCGCGTCGCCATCGTCGGCGACATCCTGCATTCCCGGGTCGCTCGTTCCGACATCCATGCGCTGACTACGCTGGGCGTTCCGGAAGTGCGCGCCATCGGCCCGGAAACCTTGTTGCCCAAGCACCTCGACAAGCTTGGCGTGCATGTCTTCCACGACATGGCGGCCGGCCTCAAGGATGTCGATGTGGTGATCATGCTGCGCCTGCAGAACGAGCGGATGAACGGTGCTCTGCTGCCATCGGCCGGTGAGTATTTCCGGCATTACGGGCTGACGCCGCAAATGCTGGCGCTGGCCAAGCCGGACGCGATTGTGATGCACCCGGGGCCGATGAATCGCGGGGTGGAAATTCACTCGGCGGTCGCCGATGGGCCGCAAGCGGTCATCCTGTCCCAGGTGACCTTCGGAATTGCCGTCCGCATGGCGGTCATGAGCATTGTGGCGGGGAACTGAGTGATGAATATCCTGATTGAACAGGGTCGTGTGATTGACCCGAAAAATGCGGTCGACCGTGAAAATACGTCAATTTTTATCGTGGACGGCAAAATTGCCGGCCTGGGTGCGGCGCCGGCAGGTTTTGTCGCCGAGCAAACCCTGGATGCCCGCGGTTGTGTCGTTTGCCCGGGCCTGATCGATCTCGGGGCTCGCCTCAACTCCATCGAAGCCGAATTGGCGGCAGCGGTGGCCGGTGGGGTGACGACGGTGGTGGTGCCGCCGGATGCCGACCCGCCGCTCGATGAGCCCGAGTTGGCCGATCGCCTGGTGCATCGCGGCGAGGAAATCGGCAAGGCCCGGGTGCTGCCGCTCGGTGCCTTGACTCTGGGGCTGAAGGGCGAGCGTTTGTCCGAATTGGCTGGTTTGCGCAAGGCCGGCTGCATCGGTTTTTCGCAGGCCAAGGTGCCGGTGGTCGATACCGAAGCCCTGTTGCGGGCGATGGAATATGCCGCGACGTTTGATTTTCCGGTTTTTCTGCATCCGCAGGATTACTGGCTGTCGCGTAATGGCATCGCCCATGGGGGTGAAATGGCCAGCCGACTCGGTCTGGCCGGCATTCCGGTGGCTGCTGAAACCATCGCCATTGCGACCATTGTTCAACTGGTGCGCGATACCGGTTGTCGGGTGCATCTGACCCGACTGTCGTCGGCGGCCGGGGTGCATCTGGTTGAGCAGGCGATGAACGAAGGCTTGCCGATCAGTTTCGATGTTGGCATCCATCATCTGCTACTGACTGAAAACGATATTGGCTTCTTCAACCCACACGCCCGTTTCTGTCCGCCATTGCGTACCCAGCATGATCGTGACGGCCTGTCGCAGGCCGTGGTGCGGGGGCTGGCGGCAATTTGTTCCGATCACACCCCGGTCGCGGCCGATGACAAGTTGCTACCGTTTGGTGAGGCAAAGCCCGGGGCGACCGGTCTTGAGGTATTGCTGCCGCTTACCCTCAATTGGGCGGAGTCGGCCGGCGTATCGTTAAGCGATGCACTGGCGCGCATTACCTGTGCGCCTGCGGCCATTCTCGGTCTGGCCAGCGGCTCGCTGGCAATCGGCGCGGCCGCCGATATCTGTATTTTCGATCCAGAGGAAAGCTGGCCGCTGACGGTTGACGCCATCCGCAGCCGGGGCAAGAACTCACCCTGGCTCGGTTACATGATGAACGGCCGGGTCAAGCGTACTCTGGTGGGAGGCAAGGTCGTCTTTTAAGGTCGACAAGACGGGGTAAAAAGCGGCTGGTACAAGCCGCTTTTTTTTACCGATGGATTTATTTGTCATATGCCAATAGAATTAATTGCGGCTGATGTGTTGTCGGCTGTGCCGCCGTCGGGGCGGTTATTCAATTCAGTGGAGGAAATTTCAATGAAACGTCTCGTTACGCTGGCGCTGGCCTTGCTGTGCAGCATGGGCAGTGCGCTGGCCGCCATCAATCTCAATACGGCCACCGTTGAACAACTCGATACCCTGAAAGGGGTCGGACCAGGCAAAGCCAAGGCCATCGTGGCCTATCGCGACAAGAATGGTCCGTTCAAATCGATTGACGACCTGAAGAAGGTGAAAGGTTTTGGCGACAAAAGCATTGCCAAGCTGCGCCCCGAGCTGACGGTATCGGGGGCTGCGGCGCCAGCCAAGCCTAAGGTACAGAAGTAGGCGAGACTAAGGGGGAAGCAGGCGCTCGACAGCGGCGGTCGTCGAGCCGCTGATTTCAACCCGCTTGCGGCGGTTGCTATCGCCGCTGATCAAGCTGACCGCCTGGCGGCTCAGGCCCAGCTGGTTGGCCAGGAAAGCCAGCAGGGCCGCATTGGCTTTGCCATCGACCGGTGGCGCGGCGAGGCGGATTTTGAGCGCCTCGCCGTGTTGACCGCAGACTTCGCTTGTTTTGGCGCCGGGCTGGATGTGCAGGGTCAGCGTGATCCGTCCGTCGCTGGCCACCCGATACCAATCAGCCATGCGGCGGGCCTAAACGTAGCGCAAGAGCAGGTTGAGCAGCAGGATCGCGACCAAGGGCGAGAGATCGATGCCGGAAATGGTCGGAATGAAACGCTGCAAGGGGGCAAGAATGGGCCGTGCCAGTTGGTTGGCCGGCCCGGCTAGCGGCGAGTACGGATTGACCCAGGAAAGTACAGCCTGCAGGATCAGGGCACCAATGACGATGTAGATGGCGAGACGGAGCAGGGCGCGAACGGCCAGCATCAGGATCATTAGCAGGGTGCCAAAGGCATCGGCCGTGATCGGCACGCTGGATAGGGCCAGTAGCACGCCAGCCAGTGCCAGTTGCAGCCACAGCGCGGCAATCAGGCTGGCCCAATCGACGCCGCCAACGCCGGGGACGATGCGGCGTAGCGGTTTGACGCCCCAGTTGGTGAGTTTGATGACGAAATCACCCAGTTGCCCGGCAAAGGAAACGCGCGCCATCTGCATCATGAAACGGAGCAGAAAGAGGGTGCAGAAAAAGCTGATGACGGCATCGACCAAGAAGAAAATGGCTTCCATCAGTCGGCTCCCAGTTGCTGGCCCAATTCGCGGCCACGGGCTTCGGCGGCTTGGCAGCCGGCGATGATGCCCGCCTTGACACCGCGTTCGGCCATCACCTTGAGTGCGGCTTCGGTCGTGCCGCCCTTGGAGGTGACCCGTTCGCGCAGGATGGCGGCCGGTTCCGGCGATTGGGCGGCCAGCGCTGCTGCACCCTGGACGGTTTCAATGGCGAGCTGGCGGGCGTCTTCCGGGCTGAAGCCAAATGCTGCGGCTGCTTCTTGCAGGGCTTCGATAAACAGGAAGGCATAGGCTGGGCCACTGCCGGAAATGGCGGTGACGGCGTCCATCTGCCCTTCGTCACTGATCCACAGCGTGTTGCCGACCGCACGCAGGATGCGTTCGGCCAGGACGCGCTGCTCGGCGCTGACCGCCGGGCGAGCGCAAAGCCCGGTGATGCCGGCACCGATCAGGGCTGGTGTGTTGGGCATACAGCGGACAATCTGGGCGTGACCAGCCAGCCAGCGGGCTAGCGTGGCCATGTCGAGGCCCGCGGCAATGCTGATGACCAGCGTGCCGGCGAGGCGGTCGGCGAGCGGGGCGAGCGCCTCCTTCATTTGTTGCGGTTTGACCGCGAGCACCAAAACGTCCGGCGCTTGAGCGAGCATTTTGGCCTCGGCCAGGCAGTCGACCGCGTAGGTCTCGCTCAGCCGCTGCCGGGCCGCGCTGCCGGGATCGATGACGCCGATCTGGTCGGCGCTGAAACCTTGTTTTAGCATGCCGCCAATCAATGCGTTGGCCATGTTGCCACCGCCCAGGAAAACAATTTTCATCTCAATTTCTCTCACCAAAAATGGCCGTGCCGATGCGGACCAGGGTGGCCCCCTCGGCAATGGCAGCTTCCAGATCGTGGGTCATGCCCATCGACAGGGTATCGAGCGCCAGGCCATCCTGACGCAATTGCTCGTAAAGGCGACGTAAGCGGGCAAAGTCGGCACGTTGCGCCAGCACGGTTTCAGTCGCCGCCGGGATGCACATCAGGCCGCGCAGCTGCAGGTGGGGCAGGCGGGCAACGGCATGGCAGAGGGCGCTTGCTTCATCTGGTCGGCAGCCGCTTTTGCTGTCTTCGTCGGAAATATTGACCTGGACGCACACCTGTAGTGGCGGCAGGTGGGGCGGACGTTGTTCAGACAGCCGTTCGGCAATCCGCACACGGTCGATCGTGTGCAACCAGGCAAAATGCTCGGCCACCAGGCGCGATTTGTTGCTCTGCAGCGGGCCGATGAAATGCCATTCCAGCGCCCGGTCGACCGTGGCCATCGCCTTGGCGACCCCTTCCTGCACATAGTTTTCGCCAAAGGCCAGCTGACCAGCCGCGGCGGCGGCCAGCACGTCGGCCAGTGGCTTGGTCTTGCTGACGGCGAGCAGGCGGACACTGTCCGCGGGTCGGCCAGCCGCCGCTGTTGCCTCGTTAATACGGCGGCGCACGGCTTGCAGCTTGTCGACGATTGCGCTCATAATCAATTCGGATTTCTCAATTTTCCCGAGTATACACGGGCTCCAAGGACCAACCGCATGGACATCACCGAACTGCTGGCCTTCTCTGTCAAGAACAAGGCATCCGACCTGCACCTGTCAGCCGGCCTACCGCCGATGATCCGGGTCAATGGCGACGTGCGTCGCATCAACCTGCCGCCGATGGAGCACAAGGACGTGCACGGCATGGTGTATGACATCATGAACGACGCCCAGCGCAAGATGTATGAAGAGACGCTGGAGTGCGATTTTTCGTTCGAAATTCCCAACTTGGCCCGTTTCCGGGTCAATGCCTTCAACCAGCACCGCGGATCGGGTGCCGTGTTCCGGACCATTCCGTCCAAGGTGCTGACGCTGGAGCAACTCAACGCCCCGAAGATTTTCAAGGACATTGCCGAGTATCCGCGCGGCATCGTGCTGGTGACCGGGCCGACCGGTTCCGGCAAGTCGACGACACTGGCAGCGATGGTTAATCACATCAACGAAAACGAGTACGGTCACATCCTGACCGTCGAAGATCCAATCGAATTTGTCCATGAGCCGAAGAAGTGTCTGATTAATCAGCGTGAGGTCGGGCCGCACACGCTGTCTTTTTCTAATGCCCTGCGTTCGGCGCTGCGAGAAGATCCGGACGTTGTGCTGGTTGGCGAAATGCGTGACCTGGAAACGATTCGCCTGGCCTTGAGCGCTGCGGAAACTGGTCACCTGGTGTTTGGTACGCTGCACACCTCGTCAGCAGCCAAGACCATTGACCGTGTGGTCGACGTTTTTCCGGCCGCAGAAAAGGAAATGGTTCGCTCCATGCTCTCTGAGTCGCTGCGCGCAGTCATTTCGCAAACCCTGCTCAAGAGTAAGGACGGCTCGGGGCGGGTGGCGGCGCACGAAATCATGATCGGCACGCCGGCCATTCGCAACCTGATTCGTGAAAACAAGGTGGCGCAGATGTATTCAGCCATCCAGACAGGTCAAAACATTGGCATGCAGACGCTGGACCAGTGTTTGCTGGATCTGGTACGGCGTAATGTGGTGTCGAGCGCCGAAGCTCGGCAAAAGGCGGCCAACCGCGATGCATTCCCCGGCTAAGCCGGATACCCGTTGAGGAAGTCGCATGGAACGCGATCAAGCGATGAAGTTCATGCACGATCTTTTGCGTTTGATGACGCAGAAGAAAGGCTCGGATTTGTTCATCACCGCCGGTTTTCCACCGGCGATCAAAATAGACGGCCGAATTACGCCGGTCTCCAACCAGGTGTTGACGCCTCCGCACACGACTGAACTGGCGCGTTCGATCATGAATGATCGCCAAGCCAGCGAGTTTGAGTCGTCGCGCGAATGCAACTTCGCCATTTCGCCGGTCAATATTGGACGTTTCCGGGTCAACGCCCTGGTTCAGCAGGGCCGGGTGGCGGTGGTTTGCCGGACAATCAACATGACCATCCCGAGTATCGATTCGCTCAATCTGCCGGTGGTGATCAAGGAGCTGGCGATGACCAAGCGTGGTCTGATCATCTTCGTCGGCGGCACGGGGACCGGCAAGACCACCTCGCTGGCAGCGCTGGTTGATTACCGCAACGAAAATAGTTACGGCCACATCATCACCATCGAAGACCCGATTGAGTACGTGCACGAGCACAAGAACTGCATCGTCACCCAGCGTGAGGTCGGGGTCGATACCGAGGATTGGGGGCCGGCGTTGAAAAATACCTTGCGCCAGGCGCCCGATGTCATCTTGATGGGCGAAATCCGCGACCGCGAGGCGATGGACTACGCCGTGGCCTTTGCCGAAACGGGACACCTCTGTCTGGCGACCTTGCATGCCAACAGCACCAATCAGGCGATTGATCGCATCATCAACTTTTTCCCTGAAGAGCGGCGCCAGCAGTTGCTGATGGACCTATCGCTGAACCTGCGCGCCATGGTGTCGCAACGCCTGTTACCGAAAAAGGATGGCAAGGGGCGGGTGGCGGCGATTGAGGTGATGCTCAACTCGCCATTGATTTCCGACCTGATCTTCAAAGGCGAGGTGCACGAGATCAAGGAAGTGATGAAGAAATCGCGCGAACTGGGCATGCAGACCTTTGATCAGGCCTTGTTCGATCTCTACGAGGCAGGGAAGGTCAGTTACGAAGACGCCCTGCGCAATGCTGATTCGCTGAATGACTTGCGGCTGCAGATCAAGCTGCATGGCCGAAATTCGCAGGACCGTGATTTGAGTAGTGGCATTGGCCATCTGGACATTGTCTGAACCCCAAGGAATCGAAATGAAAATATTGCGTCATGGACTGTTGACCGTGCTACTGGCTGTGCTGAGCCTGGGCGCCCAAGCGATCGGACTGGAGGCCCTGAGTGGGCGCGATGCCAGCGCCGGCCTCAAGGAGGCGCTGAGCCAGGGCGCCGACTATGCGGTTGGCGCTTTGGGCAAGAACGGCGGCTTCATGGGTAATGAAAAAGTGCGCATTCCACTGCCAGGCTATCTTGAGCAAGCGGCGGCCGGGTTGCGGATGTTCGGCATGGGCGCTCAGGCTGACCAGTTGGTCGAGACCATGAATCGGGCGGCCGAAAATGCGGTGGCCGTAGCCAAGCCGGTGTTGGGCAACGCCATCCGGCAAATGAGTGTGCAGGACGCCAAGGCCATCTTGACCGGCGGCGACGACAGTGTGACGCAGTATTTCAAATCGAGCAGCAGCGCGGCGCTGACCGCCAAGTTCCTGCCCATCGTCCAGAGTGAAACGAAAAGGCTGAAACTGGCCGAGCAGTACAACAAGGTGGCCAGCAAGGCGGCCGGGGCCGGTTTGCTCGACAGCAAGGATGCTGATATCGACCGCTATGTCACCCAGAAAGCCATGGATGGCTTGTTTCTGATGATTGCCGAGGAAGAGAAAAAGTTGCGGGCCAATCCGCTGGCTGCCGGGAGTGGCTTGTTGAAGAAAGTTTTCGGCGCCCTCTGATTTAAGGACTGGCCCTATCTGGCCGTTAATCAAGGCAGGAGCTTGGTCATGAAACTCGCCCGTCTGGAAGCGACTACCCAAACGCATTCGGCTGATGCCGTGGCGCGGGCGCATGCGGCGGTCGATGCGCCGGTGCGCCGGGTCGAGGCCATGGAGGCCGTCGCCATCGACCGTGAGCGCTCGCTGCAGCAGGAACTGGCCGAAGTCGATCCGCGGGCGCTGGGGCCTTTTGCCGGCGGCGAACGCGTCCTGGCAGATGCCCGGCAAGTGGCCGCCAGCCTGAGCCACTTGGCGGATGCCGGGGCCTTGCTCAAAACGGCCACCCAGGCGGTCTGGCCGCCGCACGTCGATGACGAAGCCTGACGGCTACGCGGGTTCGCGGTCGACGGGTTGCCCGGGGTAAAATCCGCCTCCTTTGTTCTGCCGCCGCTTTTGTCGGGTGGCTACCCGAGATCCATGTCCGGCCTCAATCCCCCGCAGCGCGAAGCAATTCACTACCTCGACGGCCCCTTGCTGGTTCTGGCCGGTGCCGGGTCGGGAAAAACGCGGGTGATCACGCAGAAAATCGCTTATCTGGTGCAGGATTGCGGCTTTCAGCCGCGCAACATTGCGGCCATTACCTTTACCAACAAGGCGGCCAAGGAAATGCAGGAGCGGGTTGGCAAGCTGTTGAGCAGTCAGCAAGCCGGAGACTTGCAGATTTCGACTTTCCACTCGCTGGGCGTACGCATTCTGCGCGAAGAAGCCAAGGCGCTCGGCTATAAACCGCGTTTCTCGATCTTCGACTCAGCCGATTGCGCCGGCATCATTGCCGACATTGCCAAGACCGTGGACAAGGGAACGCTGCGCCGCTTGCAGTCCATCATCTCCAACTGGAAGAACGCTCTGGTGCCCCCGAAAGTGGCGCGCCACTTGGCCAACGACGAGCATGAGGTGCTGGCCGCCGGCGCCTACTTGTCCTACGAAGCGACGCTCAAGGCCTATCAGGCGGTCGATTTCGATGACCTGATCGGCCTGCCGGTCAAACTATTCAACGATCACCCGGAGATTGCCGACAAATGGCAGAACCGCTTGCGCTACCTGTTGGTCGATGAATATCAGGACACCAACGCCTGCCAGTACCAACTGCTCAAGTTGCTGACCGGCGTGCGGGCGCAATTTACGGCGGTCGGTGACGATGATCAGGCGATCTACGGCTGGCGTGGCGCCGACATCGACAACCTGAAGAAGCTGCCCGCCGAATTCCCGGCCTTGAAGGTGATCAAACTCGAGCAAAATTACCGGTCGACCGTGCGCATCCTCAAGGCCGCCAATAACGTCATCGCCCACAACGAAAAACTGTTCGACAAGAAGTTGTGGTCGGAACTCGGCCATGGCGACCCGATTCATGTCACCGCCTGCAAGGACAACGAGGCCGAGGCGGAAAGCGTGATTATGAAGTTACAGGCGCATCGCTTCGAGCATCGCGGCAAATTCAAGGATTACGCCATCCTCTACCGCTCGAATCACTTGGCGCGCCTGCTGGAAACGCAACTGCGCAACCAGCGCATCCCCTACTTGCTGTCCGGTGGTCAGTCCTTTTTCGACAAGGCCGAGATCAAGGACATCACCAGCTACTTGCGCTTGCTGGCTAACGAGGATGACGACCCAGCCTTCATCCGCGCAGCGACGACGCCCAAGCGCGGCATTGGTGCGGCAACCCTGCAAGTCCTTGGTACGTATGCCGGCGAACGCCATATCTCCTTATTTCAGGCGGCGTTCGAAGAGGGCTTCGCCCAGCGTGTGCAGAGCCGGCAGCTTGAACCCCTGCTTGAGTTTTGCCAGTTCATCAACCGTTTGCAGCACCGGGCGGCCAGCGAACCGGCGCAACAGGTCCTGCCCGACCTGCTCAAGGCGATCGACTACGAGTCCTACCTGTATGACGCCGAGGAAGAACGGACGGCGCAGACGCGCTGGGGCAATGTCTGCGAATTCGCCGAGTGGATCAAGCGCAAGGGCGAGGCCGATGGCAAGACGCTGATCGATCTGGTGCAGAGCATTGCCTTGATCAACATGCTTGACAAGCAAAACGACGAGGATTACGACGCCGTCCAGTTGTCGACCCTGCATGCGGCCAAAGGCCTGGAGTACCGACATGTTTTTCTGGTCGGCATCGAAGAGGGCATCCTGCCGCACCGTGAATCGCTCGACGCCATCAAATTGCAGGAAGAGCGGCGCCTGATGTACGTCGGCATTACCCGTGCCCAGCATTCGCTGCACATCAGTTACTGCGAGAAACGCAAGCAGGCCCGTGAACTGATGCCCTGCGAGCCGTCACGTTTCATCGATGAAATGGGCAAGGATGATGTGCGCTTTTCCGGCGGCAAGGCCGAGGCGGCGCCCGACAAGGCCACTGGCAGCGCCCGGCTTGATGCGCTGAAAGCACTGCTGGCCAGCAAGCGCTGATTGGGGTCTGGGGCACGCGGTCGACCGTGTGTCTTGCCCAAAAATGGACGAAAAAAAGGGAGGCCGCAGCCTCCCCTGGGTGCTTGTCTGAGCGGCTTACTTCACCTTGCTCAGGATGTAGTCGACCACGCCGCTGATTTCTTCATCAGACAACTTGGCGCCACCCTTGGGGGGCATGGCGCCCTTGCCGTTGGTGACGCTGGCGACCAGTGCAGACTTGCCTTGGCCCACACGGGCGGCCCAGGCGGCCTTGTCGTCAATCTTCGGTGCGCCGGCAGCGCCGGTGTTGTGGCAGGCGCCGCACACCGAGTTGTAAATGGTCGGGCCATCCTTCGGGCCGCTGCTTGCCGCAGCCTCGGCCTTGGCCAGTTCGAACTTGGCGACGGGCTGAATGCGCAACTCGGCGTCGTCAGTGCCCTTGCCGCCGTCGGCAGCAGACGAGAACGATTTGTTGGTCAGCGGATAGATGACGGCGATCAGGACGATGGCTACGATGATCGTTGCCCACATGATGCCCTTGGAAGAGTGCTTATCGGCCATGCTGATTACCTCAATACGGGAAAGATAAAGCGCAGGATTATAACGGCTTGGCAAGTGGCTGGCGAAAAAAAACCCCGCACCAGGCGGGGTCGAAGTTCTCGAATGGGGGGAATTCGAGAGGAGGGGTTCAATGCACAACTGCAGTGTAGGGGGGAAAGCCTCGGCAGTCTGTGTCCTTTGGTAAGCGTTATGTAACCAATTGTTGGTCAGGTTACTGGCTAAAAAGAGGCGCCGAGCGGGCGCATGACGGTGCGCTGTGGCGTTATGATCGGGCGCATGGATGCCTTTGAACAACCGGTCGCCCGCCTGGCGGCCCTTTTATTGCAACGTGCTGAGTGGCTGGCTGTGGCCGAATCATGCACTGGCGGCTGGCTGGCCCAGGCACTGACGGCGCTGGCGGGTAGTTCGGCCTGGTTCGACCGCGGTTTTGTGACGTATGCCAATGCCGCCAAGGTGGAGATGCTGGGCGTCCCCGAAACGACCTTGCGACGCCATGGTGCGGTGTCGGTGGCGACGGCGCGGGCTATGGCACAAGGGGCTCTGGCGCATAGCCGGGCTGACTGGACGGTGGCGATTACCGGCATTGCCGGGCCCGGCGGGGGGACGCCGGACAAACCGGTGGGTACGGTCTGTTTCGCCTGGGCCGCCCGTGACGGCGGTTGTCAGGCGCAGACCTGCTGTTTTAGCGGTGATCGCCAGGCCGTGCGCGAGCAGGCCGTTCGCCAGGCGCTGGATGGACTACTGATCCGGCTGGAGGCGAACCCTGTCGTTGCCTGAGGCTGAGTTGGTTTTTTTCTCTTGAGGGCGGTCGACCGCCCTCCACGCTAATTTATGGGCTGACTTCGCGCAGAATATCCTGCAGGAGTGGCTCGACGATGGCGGCGGCCGAGCCGCTTGGCCGGCGATAACCAACCCAGGTT
>Ga0075012_10000018_pt1 | contig 141641 bp, 138 predicted proteins | sample All_14_2_FD_71474 | JGI IMG/M metagenome (GOLD analysis project Ga0075012, IMG submission 71474) | Freshwater microbial communities in response to fracking from Pennsylvania, USA - Allegheny Zone_MetaG_DW_15 | ecosystem: Environmental > Aquatic > Deep subsurface > Groundwater > Drilled... | reverse complement strand
GGAAATGAACGGAACCCCGGCCGGGTCGGCGATCTTGATCGCCGCCATGGAGGTGCCGGTGGTGGTGCCGCCGATCAGGATGTCGACGTTGTCGCTTTGGATCAGGCGCTTGGCGAAGGTCGCCGCCTTGTCCGGGGCGCCGCCGTCGTCATAGACGGTCAGTTCGATCTTGCGGCCCTGGACGCCGCCTTGCTTGTTCAGCCGGTCCACATACATTTCCAGGGTCTTCTTTTCCGGCTCGCCCAGAAACGACGCCGGGCCGGTCACCGACAGGAACGCACCGATCTTCACCGGATCGGCGGCCTGGGCGGTCCAGGATACGGCCAAGGCGCAGCCGGCAACAGCCAGACTCGCCAGAGTCTTCAATCCACGCATCTTTTTTCCTCCCTGTGGTCGATTATGACCATCATGTTTCCACTTTATCCGGCGACATCGGAAAATTTCGTAACGCAAGTGCGAAAGAAAAAATCCTGGCAATCAGCGGAGTAACGGACATCTTTGATTTTTATCGCATCTGATATGATGCTTTTTTAGAATATTTCCGAAGCATATTGTATCGGTTCCAGCCTGTCAACGGCACTGCGCCGACCGTGGTTATGAATAAAGAAACTTGTTACATGATGCAGAATATTGAATCGACTCTAATTTTGCAATGCTGCGGACCCGCGTGAAAAACTTCGGTTGCGCCGCCAAGCCGCTTGGCTAGGATGGGCGCACGCAGCCACACCGGTGACACTCAAGGCATGAGCGCCAAATCCCGCCTGGATGACATGGTCCAAGCCACCCTGGAACAGCTTCGCCCCAAGGCGAAATCGCTGATCGTCACCGTTTACGGCGATGCCATCCTGCCCCATGGCGGTTCCGCCTGGCTGGGCAGCCTGATCCGGCTGGTCGAACCCTTCGGTCTCAATGAACGCATTGTCCGCACCTCGGTGTTCCGGCTGTCCAAGGAAGACTGGCTGACCTCGTCCCATGTGGGTCGGCGCAGTTATTACAGTCTGACCGAGACCGGACGGCGGCGGTTCGAGGCGGCGCATCGGCGCATCTATTCCTATGCCCGGCGGCCGTGGGACAAGCAATGGACCATGGTCTTCACCAATCTGACCGGCACCGAGGGCGAGCGGCGCGAAGCGTTGCGCCGTGATCTCGGTTGGCTGGGGTTCGGTCAGTTGTCGCCCGGTGTCATGCTCCATCCCGATCCCGATCAGGCGGCGGTGCGTCAGGCCCTGATCGACGCCGAGGCGGGCGAGCAGGCGGTGGTCATGCGCGCTTCCGCCGAAAGCTGGGTGGCGCCCGAGGCGCTGCGCGACGTCATCCGCACCTGCTGGGACCAGGACCGACTGGCTCACGACTATCTGGGTTTCCTCGACATTTTCCGGCCCTTGTGGCGGGCCTTGGACGGGTTGAGCGAGCCCGACCCGGAAACCTGCTTCCTGGTGCGATCCTTGCTGATCCACGGCTATCGCCGGGCGCTGCTGCGCGACCCCATGCTGCCGGACGAATTGCTGGCCCCCGACTGGCCGGGGGCGGCGGCGCGGCTGTTGTGCCGCAACCTGTACCGGCTGGTCCAGGCCCCGGCGGAACGCCATCTGATGAGCGTGCTGGAAACCGCCGAAGGTCCGCTGCCCGAGGCCAATCCTGCCTTTTTCGCCCGTTTCGGCGGTCTGGCCTTGCCCGACGCTGCCGCCTGATCGATAGTTTCCCGGCCAGTTGTAGGCCAGGGGAACCATCATGCAGCGCGGACTTGCCTTCATCGCCGTTTCCATCGTGGCCGGGGCGGCTGCCCTGGGGGCCTGGGGCACCCATGGTCTGCGTCCGGCGGCACCGCCCGTCGTCGCCGCCATCGAGGCGCCGCCGCCGCGATCCGGCGACGTGGCGCCGCTGGCCTCGGTCAATCCAGGGCTCGATCCGGTCAAGCCCAGCCCTGGCGTGCTGACCTATCAACGCCTGATCACCAATGCCGAGAGCGACACGCCGGAAGCCTGTCTGGTGTTTTCCGCCCCGCTCGATCCCGCCATCGCCTATCAGGATTATTTGGCCATCCCGACCCAGCCGCGCCCCGGCCTGCGGGTGGATCAGGCGCGGCTGTGCGTGAGCGGCCTTGCCTTTGGCCGCGAACACGCCGTCACCGTCAAGGCGGGGTTGCCGGCTGGCGACGGCAGCAAGCTGGCCGCCGATACCAAGCTGTCGGTGAGTTTCGGCGACCGCCCGCCGCAGGTGGCTTTCGGCCCCGGCTTCATCCTGCCGCGCCACAGCGGCGACGGCCTGCCGGTGACCACCGTCAACGCGCCGCGGCTGGAGATGAAGCTGTACCGGGTGGGCGACCGCCTGCTCGCCCGCATGCGCCAGGATCTGGTGGACGAAAAAACCGTCTATCCCTATCAGGCCGGCGAGTACGCCGATGACGAAGGCCGGCTGGTGTGGTCGGGCGGCATGGACATCAAGGGCGAACGCAACGAAAGCACCATCAGCCTGTTCCCCCTGGCCCAGGCCATGGGCAAGCCCGAGCCGGGCGCCTATCTGCTGGTCGCCGCCTTGCCCAAGGTCGGCAAGGAAGACGTCAGTGACGAATATGATTACCGCCCCATCGCCGGCCAATGGGTGGTGCATTCCGATCTCGGCCTGACCTCGTTTCGCGGTGATGACGGCCTGACCGTGTCGGTGCGCTCCCTGGGCAGCGCCAAGGCCAAGCCGGGGGTGCGCCTGACCCTGATCGCCCGCAACAACGACGAGTTGGCCCAGGCGGTGACCGATGCCGAGGGCCGCGTCCATTTCGCCCCCGGCCTGCTGCGCGGCCAGGGCGGCATGGCCCCGGTGATGGTCATGGCCTATGACGGCGACGACTTCAATTTCCTCGATCTGCGCCGCCCCGATTTCGACCTGTCCGACCGTGGCGACCAGGGCCGCGACCCCGCCGGGCCGGTGGACGCCTTCCTCTATACCGAACGCGGTATCTATCGCCCCGGTGAAAGCATCGAGTTGGTGACCTTGCTGCGCGATCCCGATGTGCGCGCCATCGCCAATGCCGCCCCCATCCTGTCGGTGCTGCGTCCCGACGGACGCGAATATCGCCGTTTTACCGCCGCCGATCGCGGTGCCGGCTCGTATCACCTCACCATCCCCTTGCCGAAAAGCGCCAATCGCGGCCTGTGGCGCATCAACGCCCTGATGGACCCCAAGGGCGAGCCGGTGGGCACGGTGCAGATCGACGTGCAGGATTTCGTCCCCCAGCGTCTGGCGCTCGACATCGCCGCGCCGCCCGCGCTTTTGCGCCCCGGCCAGGACATCGCCTTGGATGTGGCCGGGCGTTTCCTCTATGGCGCCCCTGCCGCCCATCTGGGCGGCGAGGCCGAGCTGACGCTGGAAGCCGATCCCAATCCGTTCCCCCAACACAAGGGCTTCATTTGGGGGGTGGATGGCGGCAAATATGCCGGTGAGCGGGTGACCCTGAAGCTGGCCGACACCGATGAAGCCGGCAAGACCCGGGTGACCGGGGCGTTGCCTGCGCGCATGGACAGCCCGGTGCCGGTGCGGGCGGTGCTGAACGTCGCCCTGCGTGAGCCGGGCGGGCGCACCACCTCGGATCAGGTGATGGCGCCCGTGGCTCTGGCGCCGTTGGCCCTGGGTCTGCGCCCGCATTTCGACGGTGTGGCGCCGCAAAACCAGGACAGCGTCTTCGACCTGCTGGCAGTGGACGAAAACGGCAAGCCAGTGGCCGCCGATCAGGTGGAATATCGGCTGTTCCGCGATGTCTCCACCTGGCAATGGTATCGCGCCAATGGTGAATGGCGTTATCAGCGCGTCGCCAAGGAAAGCCAGATCGCCGGCGGCACTCTGACGGTGGGTGCCGACAAGCCGGCACAGGTGCGGCAGAATCTGAGCTGGGGCAGCTATCGCCTCGAGGTGCGCAAACAAGGCGTTCTCACCAGCAAGGCTTTTTATGTGGGCTGGTACGGCCAAGCCAGCGCCGACCGTCCCGACCGCCTGAAGGTGGGGGCCGACCGTCCCGGTTATGCGCCGGGCGACAAGGCGCGTGTGCGGGTGGAAACCGATCAGGGCGGCGAGGCCCTGCTGGTCATCGCCAATGAACGGGTCCAGCACGTGCAAAGCGTCACCCTGGCCCCTGGTGGTGGCGAGATCGCGGTGGAGATGAAGCCGGAATGGGGACCGGGCGCCTATGCCCTGGTCACCTTGTACCGCCCGCTGACCGACAAGGTCAGTCATGCCCCGGTGCGCGCCGTCGGCACCGTCTGGCTGGGTCTCGACCCGGCGCGGCGAACCTTGGCGGTGACGCTGGAGGCCCCCGACAAGATCATTCCGCGTCAGCGTCTGACCGTGCCGGTCAAGGTCTCGGGCGGCGACCAGGCGTTCGTCACCCTGGCGGCGGTGGATCAGGGCATCTTGCAACTGACCCGCTTCAAGACGCCGTCGCCCACCGGCCATTATCTGGTCCAGCGCCGTTTGGGCGTGGGCATGCGCGACGATTACGGTCGTCTGATCCGTGGCCTGCCCGGCCAGGGCGACGACCAGGGCGGCGATGCCATGGGCCGTGGTCTCGACGTGGTGCCGACGCGTACGGTGGCGCTGTTCTCCGGCGTGGTGCCGGTCAAGGACGGAATCGCCAGCATCGAGCTGGACATCCCCGATTTCCAGGGTGAATTGCGCCTGATGGCGGTGGCCTTCGACGGCACCAAGCTGGGCTCGACCGAGCGCCGGTTGACCGTGCGCGATCCGGTGGTGGCGGAAATGATCCTGCCGCGCTTCCTCGCCCCCGGCGACCGGGCCGCCGCCACCGTGCTGTTGCACAATCTGTCCGGGGCGGCGGGGGATTTCCGCCTGGATCTGACCAGCGATGGGCCGGTGCATCTGGTCGAACAGCGCACGGAAACGCTGGCGGCGGGGGAACGGCGCATCCTGTCCCTGCCCATCCGGGCGGATCAGCCGGGCATCGCCAATCTGGGCCTGATCGTCTCGGGCCCCGACAATTTCGCCGTCAGCCGCACCTGGCCCATCCAGGTGCGCCCGGCCCAGGCGCCGGTCAGCGTGCAGAATACCGTCTCGCTGGCCGCCGGAGCCCAGGAAAAGCTGGATGGGCAAATCCTCGACGCCTATCTGCCGGGCAGCGCCCAGGTGTCGCTCAGCCTGTCGCGCTGGCAGGGGCTGGATGTACCCGGCATGTTGCGCTGGCTCGACCGCTATCCCTATGGCTGCCTGGAACAGACCACCAGCCGCGCCTTGCCGCTGCTTTATTTCAACGATCTGGCCGCCATGGCCGGCACGGCCCAGGATGCCAACGCCGATGCCCGCATCCAGCAGGCGGTGGACCGGGTGCTGACCATGCAGGGGGTGGATGGTTCCTTCCGCATGTGGGGGCCGTGGGGCGACGATGCCAATGCGTGGTTGTCGGCTTTCGCCCTGGATTTCCTCGACCGTGCCGCCGCCAAGGGCTTCGACGTCCCCGAAGCGCCGCGCGCCCTGGGCCGGCGCTGGCTGGCGGCGGACGCCTTCACCGATTCACGCCCTGAGGTCAAGGCCTATGCCGCCTTCCTGCTGGCCCGCGCCGGCAAGGCCAACGCCAGTGATCTGCGTTATTTCTTCGACAGTGCTCCACCCAAGGGGGCCATGGCCTGGGCCCATCTGGGCGCGGCTTTGGATAGTGTGGGTGAACGCGCCCGCGCGGCCCTGGCCTTCGACCGGGCCCGCCAAGCCCTGAACAGCAATCCCAGCGGCTATAAACCACTGCCCTATGGCAGCTATGTACGCGACGTCTTCGCCGTCGCCGCCATCATGGCCGAGGCCGGACGATCGGCACAAATCCCCGATCTGCTGGCCATGGGCTTTCAGCAGAACGTTCAGGCCGAGCAGACCACCACCCAGGACAAGGCGTGGATTCTGATGGCTGCCGCCGCGCTCGGCAAGAATGCCGGTCAAGTGGCGGTGCAGGTGGACGGCAAGGCCGTGGGCAAGGGCGATCCGGTGGCCATGGCCCTGGATGTGGCCGCCCTGACCCGTGGGGTGAACCTCGACAATACCGGCACCGGCGCCATCTTCCGCACCCTGTCCATCGACGGTGTCCCGGCGCAGGAAGTACCGGCCCAGGAAAACGGTGTCGGCTTGTCCAAGCAGGTGTTCAGCCTGGACGGTCAGCCCGTGGATCTGGCCCAGGTCAAGCGCAACGACCGGCTGGTGGTGGTGCTGGAAATGAACGCCCACGGCAAGCGGGCCGGCGATTATGCCCTGCTCGACCTGTTGCCGGCGGGTCTCGAGGCGGAAGGGGTGATCAAGGCGGATCAGCCCGGCTATCCCTGGCTGAGCGGCATCACCGACCCCAGCATGCGCGAACTGGGCGACGACCGTTTCATCGCCGTGCAAACCCTGCCGCGTTATGTCCGTGGCCCCGATCAGCCGGAATGGGAACAGGGCAACCCGGTCCATACGGTCAAGCTGGCCTATGTGGTGCGTGCGGTGGGCTTGGGTGAATTCGCCATGCCGGCGGCACTGGCCGAGCACATGTACGCGCCGGGCATCACCGCCCGCACCGCCATGGGCCGGCTCGGCATCGTCGAATGACCCGCCGCCGCCTGCTGGCGGTGGGTGGGGTGCTGCTGGCCCTGGTCTTGGGGCTGGGATTGGCCGATCTGCTGTTGCCGCCGGATTTGACCCGGCTGCACCGGCAATCGGCGGTGGTCGAGGACAGCAGCGGCACTTTGCTGCGCCCCTTCGCCCTGGCCGACGGCACCTGGCGGCTGGACAGCGACCCGGCGCGGATCGCCCCGCTTTATCTGGCCATGCTGCGCGAGATGGAGGATGGCCGTTTCGGCTGGCATCCCGGCATCGACCCGCTGGCCCTGACCCGTGCCGCCTTCCAGGCGGTGAGCCAAGGCCGGGTGGTGTCGGGCGGCTCGACCTTAAGCATGCAATTGGCCCGACTGCTTGACCCCAAGCCGCGCACTATGGCGGCCAAGCTGACCGAGATGGCCCGCGCTGTGCAATTGCAGATGCGCCTGGGGACAGCCGGGGTGCTGCGCGCCTATGTCACCTTGGCCCCGTTCGGTGGGCGGGTGGAAGGGGTCAGGGCCGCGTCGCTGGCCTGGTTCGGGATCGAGCCGGCCCATCTCGGCCCGGCCCAGGCGGCGTTGTTGGCGGCCTTGCCGCAATCGCCGGAACGCCTGCGCCCCGACCGTCATCCGCAGGCGGCGAAAGCGGCGCGCGACCGCGTGCTGGATCGCGCGGTGGGGGCCGGCTTGCTGTCCGCCGACGTGGCCCAGGCGGCCAAGGCCGAGGCCTTGCCCACCTTCCAGCGCGACCTGCCGATGTTGGCGCCGCATCTGGCCGAACGTCTGACCGCCGAGGGTGACAAGCGGATCAGGACCACGATCGACGGCAATTTGCAGCGGGTGGTCGAGGGACTGGCCCGCGCCCTGTCCGCCGGCTGGGATGACGGGGCCGAACTGGCCGTGCTGGTGGTGGCCAATGACGGGCGGCGGGTGCTGGCCCATGTGGGCAGCGGTGACTGGCGGCGGTGTCAGGTCGATCTGACGCGGGCATCGCGCTCGCCCGGCTCGACGCTCAAGCCGTTCATCTATGCCCTGGCTTTCGACGATCTGTCATTGCATCCCGGCACCTTGATCGAGGATGCGCCGCAACGCTTCGGCCTGTGGCTGCCGCGCAATTTCGACCAGGACAGCCACGGGGTGATGACCGCGCGTGAGGCGTTGCAGCGGTCCTTGAACATCCCCGCCGTGCTGGTGCTGGATCAGGTGGGACCGGTGCGGCTGGCCTCGCTGCTGCGGCAAGTGGGGGCGGAACTGGCCTTCCCCGCCTTGGCCGAGCCCAGCCTGCCCTTGGCCTTGGGCGGTGTCGGCATGCGACTGGTCGATCTGGTCATGCTTTATGCCGGTCTGGCCGAGGATGGTCTGGTCCGTCCGCTCGCCTTCGTCCACGGGGCGGAAACGCCCGCCGGGCGGGCCTTGGTCGGCCAGCCGGCGGCCCGCGCCGTGGTGCAGGCCTTGGAAGGATCGCCGCCGCCACCGGGGGTGGCCTCGGCCCGGCTGACCCAGCGCGGTCGGGCCATCGCCTTCAAGACCGGCACCTCATACGGCTTCCGCGATGCCTGGAGCATCGGCGTGTCGCGCGACTACACCATCGGTGTCTGGGTCGGGCGCCCCGACGGCGCCCCGCGTCCGGGCCAATACGGATTGGCGGCGGCAGCGCCGATCCTGTTCCAGCTGTTCGACCTGTTGCCGCCCGACCAGGGCCGTCGCTCGCCGCCGGCCCAGCCCGACCATGCGCTGTATCACGCTCAGCCGCCCGCCGCCCTGGCCCGGCTGAGTGGGCGCGGTGAGGATACGGTGCTGTCCGGTCCGGGCCGTCCACGCATCCTGTTCCCCCCCGACGGCACCACCGTCGAAGCGCTGGCCGACGGCATCGCCTTGGCCGCCCAAGGCGGGGTGGCGCCGCTCAAATGGATCGTCGATGGCGTGCCGCTGGCCGACGATGTGCGTTTCTGGCGGCCCGAGGGCGACGGTTTTTCCCGGTTGGTGGTGGTGGACGGCAACGGCCAGCGGGCGGTCTCGACCATTCGGGTGGTGACGGGGCAATAGGGCGCTGATATGGTCTGGCCGTCCGTGAACCATATGGGCGTACGGCCTTGAAAATCCTGTTCCTGACCGAGAATTTCCCGCCTGAAACCAATGCCGCCGCCACCCGCGTCTACGAGCGCGCGCTTTACTGGGTCCGTGACGGCCATCAGGTGACCATCCTGACCTGTGCTCCCAATTTCCCCCAGGGCAAGCTGTTCGACGGCTGGGAAAACAAGTGGCGTCAGGTCCAGCATATGGACGGCCTGCGGGTGGTGCGGGTGAAGACCTATATTTCCGCCAATGAAGGCTTCGCCAAGCGCACGCTGGATTTCGTCAGCTTCATGGCCACCGCTTACGGCGCCGGTCTGTTCGAGGACCGGCCCGACGTGGTCATTTCCACCTCCCCGCAATTTTTCGCAGCTGTCGGCGGCTGGGCCTTGGCCGCCAGCCGCCGCGTGCCCTTCGTCTTCGAGTTGGGCGATCTGTGGCCGCGCTCGATCACCGCCGTCGGCGCCATGAAGCAAAGTCCGGTGATCCGGGCGTTGGAACGGCTGGAACTGTTTCTGTATCGCCGCTCGGCGGCGGTCATCGCCCTGACCCGCGCTTTCAAGGATGATTTGACCCGCCGCGCCATCGATCCGCGCAAGGTGGCGGTGGTCATCAACGGCGTCGACCTGCCGCGCTATGCGCCGCGTCCGCGTGATGCCGAACTGGCCGCCGCCTGGGGTCTGACCGATAAGTTCGTGCTGGGTTATGTCGGCACTCACGGCATGGCCCATGGCCTGATCAACGTGCTGGATGCCGCCGAACGGCTGAAGGATGACGACCGCATCCGCTTTTTGTTCGTCGGCGCCGGGGCCGAGCGGCAGATGCTGATGGATCAGGCGGCCCAGCGCGGCTTGACCAATGTGGTGTTCCAGGGCATGCAGCCGAAAGAGATGATGCCGCGCATCTGGTCCTTGTGCGACGTGGCGCTGGTGCATCTGAAGGACGACCCGGCCTTCGCCGAGGTCATCCCGTCGAAAATCTTCGAGGCCATGGGCATGGGCCTGCCGTTGTTGCTGGTGGCGCCCGAAGGCGAGGCCAGCCGCATCGTCATCGATGACCATGCCGGGTTGTGGGTGCCCGCCGCCCAGCCGCGGAAACTGGCGGCGGCGGCGCAAGCCCTGGCCGGCGATGATGCCCATCGGGCTGAACTGGCCGCCGCCAGTCTGGCCGCCGCGCCGCGCCATTCGCGCGAGTATCAGGCCAAACGCTACATGGATGTGCTGGATCTGGTGGTGGCAGGGGCTGGTCCGACCCGCGCCGGCACCATCGAGACCTGACGCAATCCCTTGGACAGCGCCCACCCGTTACGATAACAGTTGCAGCCATGATGCCCCGATTGACATTGCACCGCGGACATATCGCCCTGGTCCATGACTTGGTCATGGCGGCGTTGTCGTTTCTGGTCGCCATTTTCCTGCGCATGGATGCGACCTGGGTGCCCGGCTGGGGGCCGGACATGCTGGTCATTGCCACCGCCTTGTTCACCGCCATCGCCTGCGTGTCGTTTCTGACCGCGCGCATGTACAAGGGCGTGTGGCGCTATGCCAGTGTCAACGATCTGCTGACCATCGCCCGCGGCGCCACCGTCACCGTGGTCGCCTTTTACCTGCTGATGTTTTTGGTTACCCGCTTGCAGGATCTGCCGCGTTCGGTGCTGATCATCAACTGGCTGGTGCTGCTGGCGCTGCTGGGCGGACCGCGTTTCATCTATCGCTCGTGGAAGGACCGCCGCCGCGCCGCCAAGCAGGTGGCGGGGGCCGGGCGCATTCCGGTGTTGCTGGCCGGGGCCGGTGACGAGGCGGAATTGTTTTTGCGGGCCACCTCGGCCCCCGATGCCGAATATCGGGCGGTGGGGCTGATCAGCGAGGGCGCCGGTCGGGTCGGGCGCAATATCCATGGCGTCGACGTGCTGGGTGAAATCGGCGATTTCGCTGGAGTGGTCGAGCAATTGCGGGCCAAGGGCCAGGGACCGCAGCGGCTGATCGTCACCGATGACCGTCTGGACGGGTCGGTGGTGCGCCGGCTGCTGGATGAATGCGACCGCCTGGGCCTGACCCTGGCCCGTATCCCGCGCCTGACCGATTTGAAGGACGGGGTCGAGGACAAGCTGAGCCTTCGCCCCATCGCCGTCGAGGATTTGCTGGGTCGTCCGCAAAACCTGCTGGACCGCGCCGGGGTCCAGGCCATGCTGACCGGCAAGCGGGTGCTGATCACCGGCGCCGGCGGCTCCATCGGTTCGGAACTGGTGCGTCAGGTCGCCGGTTATGCCCCCGAGATGCTCGCCCTGTTCGATGCTGGCGAGTTCAATCTTTACGCTATCGATCTGGAATTGGCGAAGACTCATCCGGATGTCCCCCGCCGGCCCATGCTGGGCGATGTGCGCGATGGCCAAAGGGTCCGCGCCGCCATGGCCGAAATCCGCCCCGACGTGGTCTTCCACGCCGCCGCGCTGAAACATGTGCCCATGGTCGAATGCAACCCGGATGAAGGTCTGCTCACCAACGCCATCGGCACCCGCATCGTCGCCGATGCCTGCGTCGAGGCCGGGGTCAGGGTGATGGTGCAGATTTCCACCGACAAGGCGGTCAATCCCACCAATGTCATGGGGGCGAGCAAGCGGGTGGGCGAGATGTACGCCCAGGCGCTGGACATGGCCGGCGATGGGCACACCCGTTTCGTCACAGTTCGTTTCGGTAACGTATTGGGTTCCACCGGCTCGGTGGTGCCCCTGTTCCAGAAGCAACTGGCCGAAGGCGGACCGCTGACCGTCACCCACCCGGACATGACCCGCTATTTCATGACCGTGCGCGAGGCGGTGGAACTGGTGTTGCAGGCCTCGGCCTTTGGTCTGGCCCATCCCGATTATCGCGGCAAGATTTTCGTCCTCGACATGGGCGAGCCGGTGCGCATCGTCGATCTGGCCCGGCAAATGATCCGGCTGGCCGGCTTGCGCCCCGATGCCGATGTCAAGATCGCCTTCACCGGTCTGCGTCCGGGTGAGAAGCTGTTCGAGGAAATCTTCCACGGCTCCGAACCGCCCATGCCGACCGAGGCCAAGGGTATCTTGCTGGCCTCGCCGCGCTGGGTCGACCGGGCCGAGTTGGGCGGCGCCCTTGATGATCTGGATATCGCCTGCCGCAGCCACCAGGGTGACCGCGCGGTGGCCATCGTCAGCCGGCTGGTGCCGGAATACACCCTGTCGGCCGAGGCCTTGGCCCTGACCGGCGCCACCGAGGCGAAGTAATGTCAGCCCTGCACGCTTTGAAGGTTTTGGCCGCCATGGACCGCAAGGCGGCGGCGGCAAAGGTCGTTTCGGTGTTGGCGCGCCGGGTCAAGCAACGCTTCATCGGCGCCCTGATGCGCAATCACTGCACCTATCCGCCGTCCTACGGCCAGGTGCCGCTGGCCCGTCGCCTGCCTGCCCTGGCGGTGACCGATGACGATGGCAGCTTGCGCCGCCGCGCCTTGCTGGCGGCGAGCCACACTTTCGATCTGCTGGGGTCGGGACCGCGAAAGGTGGTCCATCCGGCGGCGAAATATCCCGATTGGCGCGACATCATCGCCGCCGGTCATCATCGCGGCAACCGCAAGCGCGCCGCCAGCCTGCTAGCCATGATCACGACGCCGGGCTATGTGCCGGTGGATTGGCATGTGGATTTCCGCTCGGGCTATCGCTGGCCGGTGCGGGTATGGGGTGGGGCCACCGCCTATGGCCATCGCCACGGCGTCGACGTCAAGGTGCCGTGGGAACTGGGGCGGCTGCAACACCTGCCGCATCTGGCCCTGGCCTATGCCGCCCAGGCGGACGAGCGGCTGGCCACCGAGTTCCACGATCAGGTGTTGGACTTTTTGGGGGCTAATCCACCCGGTTGGGGGGTGCAATGGGCCTGCGCCATGGACGTGGCCATCCGTGCCGCCAATCTGGTGTTGGCCTGGGAAATTTTCACCGCCCATGGCGCCCGCTTCAGTCTGGAATTCGAGGAAGAGCTGGCCTCGTCGCTGTCCGCCCATGCCCGCCATATCGCCCATAATCTGGAATGGTCGCCCCAGCATCGCGGCAATCATTACCTTGCCGATATAGTTGGTCTGGCCTTTGCTGCCTGCGCCTTGCCGCGCGGAACCGAGAGCGATCTATGGCTGGTCTTCGCCGCCCAGCAACTGGACGCGGAAATCAAACATCAGTTCCTGGCCGATGGCGGCAATTTCGAGGCCTCCACCGCCTATCATCGCCTGTCGCTGGAAATGGCGCTCTATGCCGTCGCTCTGATCCTGGGGTTGGACGATGACCGTAAGGCGGTGTTCGCCGAATATGATGCCGCCGCCTGGGGTCTGATTCCCAAGGTCGCCCCCGGCCCCATGGCCTGGCCGCCGTTCAGCCCCGAGGTGCTGGAACGGTTGGCCCTGGCCCTGGGCTTCAGCCAAACCGTGACCAAGCCATCGGGCGACATGGTCCAGGTGGGTGACAACGATTCCGGGCGTTTTTTCATTCTGGAACCGAACCAAAGCCCGCTGGCCTTGGGCTATCTGGTCGGCGGTCGTTTGACCCAGGCCATGCTGGCCGCCCTGTCCGGCGGTGCCTTGCCGGCGCCGGCCCAGTTTTCTCCCGCCGTCGCCATCGATGGTGCGCTGCCGACGGAAAGCCCGTCGGTGCGGCTAAGGCTGGTTGCCGCCGATCCCACCGCGCTGGATGGCCTACAGGCTTTCTCCTGCCCGGATTTCGGCCTTTATGGCTGGAAGAACGGGCGCAGCTTCATTTCCATCCGCTGTGGCCGTCTGCATGACGGTCGTGGAGCCCATGCCCATAACGACCAATTGGCGGTGGAAATCGAAATCGACGGCGTGGCCTGGGTGCGTGATCCGGGCAGCTTCGCCTATACCGGCGATCTCGCCGCCCGCAACGCCTATCGTTCCGCTCTGGCTCATTTCGTCCCCCGCTGCGGCCAAGCGGAACCGGCTGCCCTGAACCAGGGGCCGTTCCACCTGGACGACAATGCCCAAGCGCGGGTGCTGCGGTTCAGCGGCCAGGATTTCGCCGGCAGCCACCAGGGCTTCGGCGACACCGTCTGGCGCCGCCTGCGCATCGAGGCGGGCGCCATCGTCATCGAGGACGGCCCCGGTGGTGGGGCGGACGAGGTGGTTGTCACCAGCCCCGATCAACTGGCCGTCCTGTGGCGGCTGACCGTGCCGTTTTCCCCCGCCTACGGGGTGCAGGTTTAAGCGGTCCCCAGTCGCAGGCGGCTTTTGACCTTGGTGAGCAGCGATCCCACTTCGCCGCGCGCGATCATGCGGGCGACGATCCAGCCGCGCCGCAGCCAGACCAGGGCGGGATTGCCGCGGAAATCCAGCTGATAGCGCCAGGCGGCCAGGATGTTGGCCAGCACGGCGAGGACCGGATTGTGGTGCTTGGCCAGCGACAGAGCCAGCCACCACACCAGCGGATTGCTCCACGGGATCAGATAGACGCAGTTCTCCAGGACTGTTTTTTCATCGAAACGACTTATCACCGGACGATAGACGAAATCGTACAAGGTGCGTTCGGCCACCACCTCTTCCGCCAGATCGGCCTGGGTGATGTGGCCGGCGGCCAAGGCCCGCTGGGTGAATGGGTAATGGGGGAAATACTGCATCTTGTAAGTGTTGAGCTTGAGCGGCTTGGGCATGTCGGCCAGCAGCAGGATGGTTTCGCGCAGAACCTGGGCGGTATCGAAAGGATTGCCCAAGATCAGATCGCATTGCACCTGCACGCCGGTCCCGGCCAGCATGCGGGCGGTTTCCAGCAATTCCACGTTCTTGCCCGGGCGATCCAGCACGGTGTTGCGGATTTCGTCCGATCCCGACTGGATGCCGAAATGCATTTCATACAGCCCGGCCTGGACCAGCGGGCGGATATTGCGTTCCTTGATCAGCTTGGGCACCAGCTCGCAATTGAAGCCGGGAAGCTTTTTCGCCGCATACTTCTCGGCGAATTCCAAGGTCCAGTCGTCGAAGACGCCGAAGACCTCGTCGTTGAAGGACACCAGGCGGGCGCCGGTTTGTCGGGCCAGGCGCTCTTCGACCTGGGCGATGACGTTATCGGGTGACCGCAGACGGATGAAGCGGCCATTGCCCTTGTTCATGGGAATCAGCAAGGCGTTGACGCAGTACGAGCAGACATAGACGCAGCCGCGCCCGGCCATCAGCAGGATTTCATCTTCATCCAACTCGGGGTCGCGGGTCTCCACCTTGTCGTGTTCGATGAACCACATCTTGGCTTCGCCATAAGCCTCGAACGGCAGCACGTCCAGGTTCTGGATCAGGCGGCGCTGACCGCGATCAACGATGGTTCCGTCCCCGTCATGGTGCCACAGACCGCCGATACCGCTGAAATCGCGGCTCCCGGCACCCAGGCGCTCGAAGACGTCAAGCAGCACCAACTCACCTTCGCCCTTACAGGCGTAATCGGCATAGGTCAGGGCTTCATCGGGGGAAATGGTCGGGTGCTTGCCGCCGGCGATGATGGGGGCGTCGCAAATCTCGCGCAGGGCCGCCACCACCCGCCGGGCCGCCGGCACATAGGGGGTCAGCACGCTGATGCCGATGAGGTCCGGGCGGATATCGCCGACCACCCGTTTCAGCAACTGGATTTCATGGTCGCTGATGGGCAGATGCTGGTTGGTGAAGTTGTTCTTGAAGAACAAGGCGTGGGAATCCATGCCCGCCCGCTCGGCCAGGGCATGAAAGCCGCGCACAGGGAAGGATTTGTAGCAATAGAGCGAAATGAACAGAACCTTGGGCGCACCAGGGGAGACCGGCGTGGCGACCTCGGCCAGGGCGGCCAGCTTGTCGAAGGAGGAATCTTCCTCGGTGTGCTTCAGGCTCATGCGGGCATCCTTGGTTGGGCCGAAACTTTAGCAGGCTCGAACATTTATTTCAGCTCTGGCATTTATTTCAGCTCTGGTCGGATTGAGGCTTTTCCGCCACCGCCAGACCGGGGCGGCTGTGGATGTTTCGCAAGCCGCATTGCTGTAGAAGGGCCGCGACGTCCGTATGTTTTTGCCGGATCTCGTGACGCGGTCCGTACCAGTCGAAGGTGTCGAGCAAGGTCCAGGCATATTGCTGGTCGCGGCTCAGGCCGGCATCGTGGCTGGAACAGATGGGCAGGAAGTGGTTGATGATGCGCACCTTGCGGATGCCCGACAAGGCCCGCGACAGCGGGAACAGGCCAGCGACCAGCCCCCGGCACAAGGCCAGGGTCCAGTCGGTGGGCAGATGCGGGGTGATCAGCCTGAGGCCGTATTTGACCACCTGCAATTTGGGCCAGAAATCCGCCTCATAGAAATTATAGGCCAGCCGCCCGCCCGGTTTCAGCTGTGCCGGCAAGGCCCGCATCAATCGTTCCGGGTCCGGGGTGTGTTGGATCACCCCCATGCAGAAGATGCCGTCGAAGGCATCCTGACGCAGCGGCAGATCAAACAGCGACGCCTGGATGGGCTGGACCCTGCCATCCCACACCATGGTGTTGTCGCGGCAGGCATTGACCGCCGCCGACAGGTCCACCGACACCACCCGCGCCCCGTGCTTGGCGGCGATATCGGTGAAGCGCCCGGCGCCGCAACCGCAATCCAGGATCAGCTTGTCCTTGATCCATTCGGGTTCCCAGCCGGAATCGGCGAGGAAGCGGGTTTCGGACAGGCAATGACCGGACAGGCGGTCGATTTGCAGGCCTTTCCAGTGTTGCCACTGAAAACCGAAATTGCCGCAATAATCCTGGGCGGCACCGACGAAGCGGGGAACACCGTCGCGCACCGGCCACTTGGCCCGACAATGCGGGCATTCCAGGCTGCCATCGATGATCTCGTCGTCCATGGCCCAGTCGACGGCCAGTGTCAGCGCCTGTTCGCCCACGCAATGGGGGCAGACCAGCAGGTCCAGCAGCCAGCGTCTCATGCCTCGTCTCCCAAGATGATGTTTACCGCTGCCGGCAAGTCGGCGACCACGTGATCGGCCTTGCTGGTGGCTGCGTATTTCTCGCCATGGCCGGTCCGCACCAGGAAGGTGGCGGCGCCGATGGCTTTGCCCAATTCCACGTCCACTTCCTTGTCACCGATCACCGTGGATAGTTTGGGATCGAAACCATGCTCCTTCATGGCCTGTTCGGCCATGCCGGGCAGGGGCTTGCGGCAATCGCAATCGTCGTCGGGACCGTGCGGGCAGATATAGATGCCGTCCACAACCACCCCTTCCGCCGCCAGCAGCTGGCCCAGGCGATCATGGATTTCCGCCAGTCGTTCCAGGCTGAAATAGCCGCGCGCGATCCCCGATTGGTTGGTGATGATTGCGATGCCGTAACCGGCACGCCCGAGCCGCGCCAAGGCCGGGCCGACCCCAGGGATCAAGGCCAGATCCGCCGGATCGGACAGGTAATGTTTTTCCACGTTGATGGTGCCATCGCGGTCGATGAGCACGAAACGGCGGGGGCTCGGCACTTTCTACTCCTTCAGGAATTCCATGGCCTGATTCAGCTGGCTCATGCGGTCGTGGCTGCCGTAATTGCTGTCCGGATGGTGGATGGTGGCCAGCATGCGGAAGCGGGCGCGGACCATACGGCGGTCGGGGCGGGCGGTGGGCGGGAAACCCAGGACATGCAAGGCTTCCGCCCGAGAGTTGACGCCGCCGGGCAGGGGGTCGAACGCCAATACGTTGACGATGGCCTGCAAGCGTTCCAATTCCTCGTTCACCGCCGCCAGCGCCTGATGATCGGGGGCGGCGGCCATGGGTTCTGGCTTGGGCTCGGGTTTGATTTCGGGTTCGGGCGGCGGTGGCGCGGCGTTGGGATCTTCCAGTTTCAGCGTCATGTCGCCGCGATCCAGGGTCAGAGCCAGACCCAGGGCGCGACGGATGGCCACCGGATCGTAGCCGGGGACCATGCGCACCTGCAAACGTGGTTTGCGCCGCCAGGGGCGGCCCTGGGACGGGCCCGATTTCAGGATTACCGTTTCGCGGTCGCCGGCCTCGGGGTCGCCGGGATCGGGAAAGCCTTGGATTGCCGAGGGTGGCATCACCAGCAGCACCGAGCGGGCGATATCGCCCACATTGACGTGCCGGCGCGCGGCCAAGGCCTCGATAGCGTCGCGGAAAGCACTGGAGCAGGGGATGGTATAGGAATGCTTGACCACGGAGACGCCGCGCGCCCCGCCTTGTTCTTGTTTCGTGCCGTCCATGACCGGAGGACTTTCCTCTATCCCTTACAGTGACGAAACGAATAGGCGGGGTTTGGGGTGGCCGTCAACTACAAATGCGGTGACAGCAACTTCTTTTGCAGATTTACGGGGCGGTGCCGCTGTTGCGCGGGGCCGGGCCGAAGTGCAGACACTTGCCATCGGCGAGCATCTGGCCCATTTCCGTTGCCGGCAGCGGGCGCGAGAACAGGTAGCCCTGCATCTGGTCGCAGCCCAAGGCGCGAAGAAAATCAAGGTGTTGGGTGTGCTCGACGCCTTCGGCCACCACCTTCATCTTCAACGCCTTGGCCATGGCGACGATGGCATCGACGATAGCCGCGTCGTTAGGATCGGTGATGACATCCATGACGAAGGAGCGATCGATCTTCAGTTTGGTGATGGGAAAGCGCTTCAACACCGACAGCGACGAATAGCCGGTGCCGAAATCGTCGATGGAACAGGAAATCCCCATGTCCTTCAGGGTCTGGACCACGGCAATGGCGCTGTCGGCATCGCGCATGGCCGAGCTTTCGGTCAGCTCGATTTCCAAATAGCGCGGGTCCAGGCCCGATTCCCCCAGACTGGTTTCCAGCGCGGTGATCAGGCGGCGGGCATATTGAAACTGGCGGCCCGACACGTTGACGGCCACCGGAATGGGGCGAAAGCCGGAATCCTGCCATTGCTTGTTCTGCCGCGCGCATTGGGCCAGCATGGATTCGCAGATGCCGTCGATCAGTCCCGATTCCTCGGCGACGGGAATGAATTCACCGGGGCTGACCATGCCCAGTTCCGGATTGTTCCAGCGCACCAGGGCTTCCATGCCGACGATGGCGCCGGTGACCAGATCCACCTGGGGCTGGTAATAGGGGACGAACTCGCCATGCTCCAGGCCGCGGCGCAGCTTGTTTTGCAGCGACAGGGTCTTGGCCGCGCGTGAGCTCATTTCCTTGGTGAAGAATTGCAGCGTCGCCGGCCCCTGGCTCTTGGCCCGCTGCAACGCCGCCTCGGCATTCTTGATCAGGGTTTCGGCGTCCTCGCCGTCGCGCGGGAACAAGGCGACGCCGACCGAGGTCGAGACCTCGAACTCGTCGCCGGCCACATGCACCGCCGATTGGGCCAGGCCGTGGATACGCTCCACCATCTCGGTCAGCTCGCGGCGCGAGGTGTGGCCGGACAGCAGCACCAGGAAGCGGTCACCCGAGGCCCTGGCCATGATGTCGTTGCGGCTGAGTCCGGATTGGACGATGTCGGCGGACGCGGTCAGCACCTGATCGCCGACCGAATGGCCCATGGTGGCATTGATGATGCCGAAGCGGTCGATGCCCAAGGACAGCACCGCCAGCAATTGATGCGAGCGGGCGGCGTTCTCGCGGGCACCGGCGAAGCGTTCAAGGAAAGCGGTGCGGTTGGGCAGCCGGGTCAGCGGATCGTAATAGGCCAGGAAGGATAGCCGTTGTTCGGCTGTCTTCCTTTCGGTGACGTCCAGCATGACGCCGTCCCATACCACCGAGCCATTGGGGCGCCGATTGGGGCGCGACTGGCCGCGCAGCCAGCGCCGGCGTCTGCCGGCGCCGAACACCGCCATTTCCTCGTCCAACGGTTCCAGCGTCTCCGCCGACCGGGCCAAGGCCGCCAGGAACAATTTTTGCTCGTCGGCGGTCATGCATTGCAAGAACAGTTCCGGGTCTTCCAGCAATTCTTCCGGCTCGACGCCCAGGAAGGTGCGGCAACCTTCGCTGACATAGGTGAAGCGCATGGTGCCATCGGGGCCAAGGACGCGCTGGAACACCATGCCCGGCATGTTGCCGGCGATGGCGCGCAGGCGCTGCTCGCTTTCCAACAGAGCGTTTTCCGTCGCCTTGCGCTGGGTAATGTCGCGCCCGATGCCGACGAACAGCCGATGGCCTTCCATGCGTACTTCGCTGGTGGTCAGTTCCAGCGGAAACTGGTCGCCGTTCTTGCGGATGCCGGTCAGCTCGCGCGGGCGACCGTCGCTGACGGCAGCCAGGAAGCCGCCGTTGCCGCCGCCGTTTTCGGCCAGCAGATCATCGATGGCCCGTCCGGCCAGATCGCTGGCGGCCCAGCCGAACAGAGCTTCGGCGGCGGTATTGGCGCTGTCGATCATCCCGGCTTCGTCGAGGATGAGAATGGAATCGGCGGCATGCTCCATCAGCATGTCCAGGCGGAACTCGGCGCGGCGCCCGTCGGTGACGTCGATCAGCACGCCGTCCCACACCACCTGACCGTTTTCCAGCCGGGGGGTAGAGGCGCCGCGCAGCCAGCGCACCTGACCGCCCTGGGTAATGGCGCGAAATTCCTCGTCGCAGGGGCGCATATTGGCCGCCGAGTGGCGGATGGCGTCGAGATGGCGGTCGCGGTCGGCCCAGTGGATGACGTGCAGGCAGCCGTTGCTGTTGACGCCCATGTCTTTGGGGGCGAAGCCCAGAATCTTGGTGACGTTGTCGCTGAACCACGGATAAGCGATGGTGCCGTCGGCATTGAGGCGCCGCAAAAAGCCGAAACCGGGCAGGCTGGCGGTCAGCCCCGCGAACCGCGCGGCCAACGCTTCCGGCGAGGACAGGCCCTCACCGGCGGAATCTGTATCCCAAGCGTTGTTGTTACCGCTCAACGACTCGCTCCCCCGTTGTCCAGCGGCTTCTGCCGGTGGACGCAATCGGGATGGTATCGGCGAAGACGGGCCAAGGCAACGGCAACTCGCTTAGGCGTTCAAACGGGCGCGGAAATAATCGATGGTGCGGTGTAGGCCGTCCTCCAGCGCCACCTTGGGTTCCCAGCCCAATTTTTCCCGGGCTTTGGCGATGTTGGGCTGGCGTTGCAACGGATCGTCGGCGGGCAAGGGTTTGATCACCAGCTCGGATTTGGCTCCGGTCAGCTTGATCACCGCCTCGGCCAGTTCGCGGATGGTCATTTCCCACGGGTTGCCCAGGTTGATGGGGCCGGTGACGTCGTCGGCGCTGTTCATCAGGCGGATGAAGCCCTCGATCAGGTCGTCGACGAAGCAGAACGACCGGGTCTGGCTGCCGTCGCCATAAATGGTGATGGGCCGGCCTTCCAGCGCCTGGACGATGAAGTTGGACACCACCCGCCCGTCGTCGGGATGCATGCGCGGACCATAGGTGTTGAAGATGCGGGCGACCTTGATGCGTAAGGCATGCTGGCGGTGATAATCGAAGAACAGGGTTTCGGCGCAGCGCTTGCCCTCGTCATAACAGGCGCGCGGGCCGATGGGGTTGACCGAACCGCGATAATCCTCGGTCTGCGGGTGCACTTCCGGGTCGCCGTAGACTTCCGAGGTGGAGGCCTGGAAAATCTTGGCGTTCACCCGTTTGGCCAAGCCCAGCATGTTGATGGCGCCGTGGACCGAGGTCTTGGTGGTCTGCACCGGGTCGCGCTGGTAATGCACCGGGCTGGCCGGGCAGGCCAGGTTGAAGATTTCGTCCACTTCCAGATAAAGCGGAAAGGTGACGTCGTGGCGGATCAGCTCGAAATAAGGGTTGCCGATCAGATGGGCGATGTTGTCCTTGCTGCCGGTATAGAAATTATCGACGCACAGCACATCGTGACCGTCGGCCAGCAGGCGTTCGCACAGATGCGACCCCAGGAAGCCCGCGCCACCCGTTACCAGAACCCGCTTGCGTGCATATTTCATGATCAGCCCCAGAATACGAAATCAGCCGTTCTTAAGCCTGAATCCGTTCGCAGGCAAGCCGGGCTTGACTCGGTCGTCGGGAAGGGCGTAAAAACCCAGCCTCTTCAGAGTCTCTGGAGAAATCCGTCACCACGGTGACCCGTCAGTCCGCGAATGTACGCGCACTGGCGCGTTTTCGTTTGGGGCGAATCATAGGAAGGCCGATGTTCGAAAGTCTTAGCCAGCGCCTGTCAGGGGTATTCGACAAACTCACCGGTCGCGGTGCGTTGTCGGAGGCCGATGTCACGGAAGCCCTTCGCGAAGTGCGCGTGGCGTTGCTGGAAGCCGACGTCGCCCTTTCCGTGGTCAAGGATTTCGTCGGTCGGGTCAAGGCCCGCGCAATCGGCCAGGACGTTATCAAGTCGGTGACCCCCGGTCAGCTGGTGGTCAAGATCGTCCATGACGAACTGATTGCCACCCTGGGCACCGATGGTGTCGAGCTGAACCTGAACGCGGTGCCGCCTGCCGTCATTCTGATGGTCGGTTTGCAAGGCTCGGGCAAGACCACCACCTCGGGCAAGCTGGCGGTGCGCCTGAAGAAGGACAAGAAGAAGGTCCTGCTGGCCTCCCTCGACGTCTATCGCCCCGCCGCCCAGCAGCAGTTGGAGATTTTGGCCCGTCAGGCCGATGTCGGCTCGCTTCCCATCCTCATGGGCGAGATGCCGGTGGCCATCACCAAGCGCGCCTTGGATGTGGGCCGCAAGGAAGGCTACGACGTCGTCATCCTCGACACCGCCGGTCGCCTGCATATCGACCAGGAGCTGATGGCCGAGGTGGCCGCCGTGCGCGATGTGGCCAAGCCGGTGGAAACCCTGCTGGTCGTCGATGCGATGATCGGTCAGGACGCCGTCACCCTGGCCCATGAATTCAACGAGAAGGTCGGCGTCACCGGCATGGTGCTGACCCGCGTCGATGGCGATTCCAGGGGTGGCGCGGCGTTGTCCATGCGCGCCGTCACCGGTCGTCCGATCAAGTTTCTGGGCATGGGCGAAAAGCTCGAGGCGCTGGAGCCCTTCCACCCCGACCGTCTGGCCGGCCGTATCCTCGGCATGGGCGATGTGGTCTCCCTGGTCGAAAAGGCCATGGAGAACATCGAGCAGGACGAGGCGGAAAAGCTCGCCAAGCGCATCGAAAAGGGCAAGTTCGACCTCAACGACATGCTGTCGCAGTTCAAGCAGGTCGAAAAGATGGGTGATCTCAAGGGCATCATCGGCATGCTGCCGGGCCTGGGCAAGATGGCCAACCAACTGAAAGACGCCAAGATCGACGACAAGATGGTGGGCCGGCAAAAGGCCGTCATCCTGTCCATGACCTTGGCCGAGCGCAAGAACCCCGACCTGATCAAGGCGTCGCGCAAGAAGCGCATCGCCGCCGGTTCGGGGGTTTCGGTGCAGGATGTGAACAAGCTTCTGAAGCAGTACCAGCAGATGGCCGACGTCATGAAGAAGGTCGGTAAGCTGGGGCAGAAGGGGCTGATGCGACATGGCCTGGGCGGTTTGATGCCGCCGGGCATGAAAGGGTTCGGTCGCTGATCGGCGGCCGGTGAGTTCAAGTTTGTAAGCTAAAGGGAATAGATATGGCTCTGAAGATTCGTCTCGCCCGCGGCGGCGCCAAGAAGCGTCCGTTCTACCGCATCGTGGTGGCCGACGCCCGTTGCCCCCGTGATGGCCGTTTCATCGAGAAGGTGGGCACCTACAACCCGCTGCTGCCGACCGACCACGCCGAGCGCATCCTGTTGAACGTCGAAGCCATCCAAAAGTGGCTGGCCGTCGGCGCTCAGCCGACCGACCGTCTGGTCCGCGTTTTCGCCGACAAGGGCCTGATCGCCGCTCCGGTCCGGGCCGAGCAGACCAAGAAGAGCCAGCCCAAGGCCAAGGCCCAGCAGCGCGCCAAGGAAGAGGCCGAGCGCGCCGCTGCCGCCGCCGCTGAAGCCGAATCGGCCGCCGAGTAATTGGCGGTGTCGGCCCGCGTGTGCATCGGCGCCATCGTTGGCGCACACGGGGTCCGCGGCGCGGTCCGCGTCAAAAGCTTCACCGCCGATCCCTTGGACGTGGTCGCCTATGGCCCGGTCGAGGACGAGGCGGGGAAGCGCCGGTTCAAGCTGAAGGTGACCGGCGAAGCCAAGGGCTTCGTCCTCGCCACGCTGGACGGGGTCAATGATCGCGACGCGGCCGAGGCGTTGAAGGGAACGGGGCTTTATGTGTCCCGCGACCGCCTGCCGGAGGTGGAAGAGGACGAGTTCCTCTATACCGATCTGGTGGGGTTGAGCGCTTTGGGGCTGGATGGTCAGGTGATCGGCACGGTCAAGGGTGTGGCCAATTTCGGCGCGGGTGATCTGTTGGATATCATCCGTCCGGGCCAAGGCAGTTTGCTGGTTCCCTTTACCAAAGTGGCGGTGCCGGTGGTGGACATGGTGAAGCGCCAGGTGGTTGTCGACCCCCCGGTCTTCGCCGAGGACGAAGAGAAAGAGGGCGAGGGTGGAAGAGCGGATTGATCCGTGGCATGCCACGGTGTTGACCATCTTCCCCGAGATGTTTCCCGGACCGCTGGGCCTGTCCTTGGCCGGGCGGGCGTTGGCCAAGGGGACTTGGCGGTTGGATGCGGTCAATATTCGCGATTACGCGACCGACAAGCATCGATCCGTCGATGATGTGCCCTTTGGCGGCGGGGCCGGCATGGTCATGCGTCCGGATGTGCTGGACGCGGCCATCAAGGCCAATCGGGGGGCGGGCCCCTTGGTGTACATGACCCCGCGCGGGCGGCTGTTGGATCAGCCGCTGGTGCGGGAACTGGCGGCGGGGCCGGGGGCGACCATCCTGTGTGGTCGCTTCGAAGGCGTCGACCAACGGGTTTTAGAGGCCAACGAGGCCGTCGAGATATCCCTCGGCGATTTCGTCCTGTCGGGTGGCGAGTTGCCCGCCTTGGTGCTTCTGGACGCGGTGGTACGCCTGTTGCCCGGGGTTCTGGGCAACCAGGAGACGCTGGCCGAGGAAAGTTTCGAGTGGGGTTTGCTGGAATATCCCCACTATACCCGTCCCGCCGAGTGGCAGGGCCGGGCGGTGCCCGAGGTTTTGATTTCGGGTCACCACGAGAAGATACGCGATTGGCGCCATCGCCAGTCGGAAGAAGCAACGCGGACACGCCGACCGGATCTTTGGGACCGGTATGCCTCTGCCCGGCGGCGGACGGAAACACCCTGAGGGGTTTCAGCCGTCGCATGGTCTAACAATGCGTCCACCCGGGGTGGCGCAGGACAAGGAAGTGAAGAGATGAACATCATTGAGCAGCTCGAGAAGGAGCAGATCTCCAAGCTCGTCGAAGGCAAGACCATCCCGGAATTCGCCGCCGGCGATACCGTCAAGGTCAACGTCAAGGTGGTTGAAGGCAACCGCGAGCGCGTGCAGGCCTATGAAGGCGTGGTGATCGCCCGTCGCAACGACGGCCTGAACTCGTCCTTCGTCGTCCGCAAGATCTCCTACGGCGAAGGCGTCGAGCGTATCTTCCCGCTGTACTCGCCCAACATCGCTTCCATCGAAGTGCTGCGCCGCGGCGACGTGCGTCGCGCCAAGCTGTACTACCTGCGCGACCGTCGCGGCAAGTCGGCCCGTATCGCCGAGCAGACCACCGGCTATTCGGCCAAGGTCAGCGCCGGCGAGCGTGAAGCCGTTGCCGCCGCCAAGGCCGATGCCTTGAAGGCCGCTGCTGCCGCCAAGGCCGAAGCCGCTTCGGCTGCCAGCGAAGAATAAGCTTTCCGCCGTCGCCGTCGCTCCTCTCGGGGGGCGGCGGGATGCGTCTGGAAGTCTTGCTGTCCCGTCTCCGTCACCCTGGGGGATTCCCAGGGGGGCGGAGGATCGGGACTTTGCTATATCCGGTGTAGTGATGGCTAAATTAAGCCATCGGCGAATCACTCGTTTCTTGAGGAAGGCCCATGTCCAAGCCGCGCACGTTGTTCGACAAGATCTGGGACGCCCATCTGGTGGACGTTCAAGACGACGGCACCTGCCTGATCTATATCGATCGCCACATGGTGCATGAAGTCACCAGCCCGCAGGCGTTTGAAGGTCTGCGTCTGGCCGGCCGCAAGGTCCGCCACCCGGAACTGACCCTGGCGGTGGCCGATCACAACGTGCCGACCACCGACCGGTCCAAGGGCATCGAGAATGAGGAAAGCCGCATCCAGGTGGAAACCCTGGAAGCCAACGCCCGTGATTTCGCCGTCGAATATCTGCGCATGGACGACATCCGCCAGGGCGTCGTCCACATCGTCGGCCCCGAACAGGGCTTCACCCTGCCCGGCACCACCATCGTCTGCGGCGACAGCCACACCGCCACCCATGGTGCCTTCGGCTCGCTCGCTTTCGGCATCGGCACCTCGGAGGTCGAGCACGTGCTGGCCACCCAGACCCTGGTGCAGAAGCCGGCCAAGAACATGCGCATCACCGTTAACGGCACCGCTCCGGCTGGCGTCACCGCCAAGGACATCGTGCTGGCCATCATCGGCAAGATCGGCACCGCCGGCGGCACCGGTTATGTGGTGGAATTCGCCGGTGAAGCCATCACCAGCCTGTCCATGGAAGGCCGCATGACGGTCTGCAACATGACCATCGAAGCCGGTGCCCGCGCCGGTCTGATTGCCCCTGACCAGACCACCTTCGACTACATCATGGGCAAGCCGCGCGCCCCCAAGGCCGCCGCCTTCGAAGCCGCCGTGTCGTACTGGAAGACCCTGTTCACCGATGCGGACGCCAAGTTCGACGCCGAAATCGAGCTGGACGCCAGCACCCTGGTGCCGCAGATCACCTGGGGCACCAGCCCGGAAGACGTCATCGCCATCACCGGCACCGTGCCCAACCCCGCTGATATCGCCGATGAAAACAAGCGCCGTGCCGTCGAGCGTTCGCTCGAATACATGGGCCTGACCGCAGGCATGAAGGCCACCGACATCGCCGTCGACGTTGTCTTCATCGGTTCGTGCACCAATGGCCGCATCGAGGATTTCCGCGCCGCCGCCGAAGTGTTCAAGGGCCGCAAGGTCGCCGCCGGCGTCCAGGCGCTGATCGTGCCGGGCTCGGGTCTGGTCAAGGAACAGGCGGAAGCCGAGGGCCTGGACAAGGTGTTCATCGAAGCCGGCGCCGAGTGGCGCGAACCCGGTTGCTCCATGTGTCTGGCCATGAACGCCGACCAGTTGAAGCCGGGCCAGCGTTCGGCGTCGACCTCGAACCGCAATTTCGAGGGCCGCCAGGGCCGCGGCGGTCGCACCCATCTGGTCAGCCCGGCCATGGCCGCCGCCGCTGCCATCACCGGCAAGCTGACCGACGTGCGTTCGCTGTAAGGGGAGATCGTTTCATGGAAAAGTTCACCGTTCTCACCGGCGTCGCGGCGCCGATGCCGATGATCAATATCGACACCGACATGATCATCCCCAAGCAGTTCCTGAAGACCATCAAGCGCACCGGTCTGGGTAAGAATCTGTTCGATGAGATGCGCTATACCGCCGACGGCAAGGAAGTGGACGGTTTCGTCCTCAACCAGCCGGCCTATCGTGCCGCCAAGGTTTTGATCGCCGGCAACAATTTCGGCTGCGGCTCGTCGCGCGAACATGCGCCGTGGGCCATCGCCGATTTCGGCATCCGCTGCGTCATCGCGCCTTCCTTCGCCGACATCTTCTTCAACAATTGCTTCAAGAACGGCATCCTGCCCATCCGTCTGCCGCAAGATGTGGTCGACCAGCTGTCCAAGCAGGCCGAAAACGGTGCCAACGCCACCTTCACCATCGATCTGGCGGCGCAGGAAATCACCGCTCCCGACGGCTCCAAGGTCGCCTTCGATGTCGATCCCTTCCGCAAGCATTGCCTGTTGAACGGTCTGGACGATATCGGCCTGACCCTGATGAAGGACGACAAGATCGCCGCCTTCGAGACCGCCCGCAAGACCTCCAGCCCCTGGCTGTAACCGGAGTACCCGCATATGACCGCCAAGAAGCTTCTCATCCTCCCCGGCGACGGTATCGGCCAGGAAGTGATGGTTCAGGTTCGCCGCATCATCGATTGGATGGGCAAGAAGCGGAACATTTCCTTCGACATCACCGAAGGCCTGATCGGCGGTTCGGCCTATGACGTGCACGGCACCCCGCTCGCCGACGAGACCCTGGCCGATGCCATGGCCGCCGACGCCGTGCTGCTGGGTGCCGTCGGTGGCCCCAAGTGGGATGACCTGCCGTTCGACAAGAAGCCGGAACGCGGCCTGCTGAAGATCCGCAAGGAAATGGGCCTGTTCGCCAATCTGCGCCCGGCCACCGTGTTCGATGCCCTGGTCGATGCCTCGACCCTGAAGGCCGATGTGGTCCAGGGTCTGGACATCATGATCGTGCGTGAACTGACCGGCGGCCTGTATTTCGGCCAGCCGCGCGGCATCGAGACCCTGCCCAACGGTGAGCGCAAGGGCGTCAACACCCTGACCTACACCACCAGCGAAATCCAGCGCATCGGTCGTGCCGCCTTCGATCTGGCCCGCAAGCGCAACAAGAAGCTCTGTTCGGTCGACAAGGCCAACGTGCTGGAATGCACCGTGCTGTGGCGCGAAGAGATGATCAAGCTGCAACAGACCGAATACCAAGACGTGGAACTGACCCACATGTACGTGGACAACGCCGCCATGCAATTGGTGCGCAACCCCAAGCAGTTCGACGTCATGGTCACCGAGAACATGTTCGGCGACATCCTGTCCGATTGCGCCGCCATGCTGACCGGTTCGCTCGGCATGCTGCCGTCGGCGTCCTTGGGCGCTGCCGATGCCAATGGCAACCGCAAGGCGCTGTACGAGCCGGTGCACGGTTCCGCCCCCGACATCCAGGGCAAGGACATCGCCAATCCGTTGGCCACCATCCTGTCCTTCTCCATGTGCCTGCGTTACTCGTTCAACATGGATGCCGAGGCCGACATGATTGAAAATGCGGTCAAGGCGGTGTTGAAGGGCGGCTTGCGCACCGCCGATATCATGGCCCCCGGCAAGGCCAAGGTCTCGACCTCGGTCATGGGTGAATCCATCATCCGCGAGTTGGAAAAGCTGGCCTGATATCCATCGGTCGGTAAACGAAAAACCCGCCGCAAGCGATTGCGGCGGGTTTTGTCTTTTGCGGCACCCGATCGCTCAGGCGTTGGACAGGCCGCTGCCGTGCTGGCCCTGGACCAGGGACATGAATTCCTTGCGGGTCGGCGGGTGATCGCGGAACACGCCCAGCATGCGGCTGGTGACCATGGTCACGCCGGGCTTGTGGATGCCCCGGGTGGTCATGCATTGGTGCGCCGCCTCGATGATCACCGCCACTCCCTTGGGCTGCAACACCTCGTTGATGGTGTTGGCGATCTGGGCGGTCAGCTTTTCCTGGATTTGCAGACGCTTGGAAAACACCTCGACGACGCGGGCCAGCTTGCTGATGCCCACCACCCGGCGGTCCGGCAGATAGGCCACGTGGGCCTTGCCGATGATCGGCACCATGTGATGCTCGCAATGGGATTCCAGGCGGATGTCGCGCAGGATGACCATTTCGTCGTAGCCGTCGGTTTCCTCGAAGGTCCGCTTCAGCATTTCCACCGGGTCCAGGTCGTAGCCGGCGAAAAATTCCTCGTACGACCGCACCACCCGGTCGGGGGTACCGACCAGACCCTCGCGGTCCGGGTCGTCGCCGGCCCATTGGATCAGGGTGCGCACCGCCGCTTCCGCCTCTTCGCGGCTGGGGCGATGGCTGCTCTGGGCCTCGGTGTGGCGGGACGACAAGGGGCTATGGCTGTTCACATCGGGCTCCTGGCTCATGGACACGATCCTCCATGTGGCGTCGCCCCACCGGCAATGCAAGGTCGCCCGGTCAATTCAACCGTACGGGCTGATGCGGGCTGTCCAGCGAGAAGGCGGGGATGGAAACGTCGAAGATGCTGCCATCCGGCCCCTGCATCTGATAGGTGCCGACCATGATGCCCGACGGCGTCGACAGCGGCGTACCGCTGGTATACTCGAACGATTCGCCCGGCCCCAGCACCGGCTGTTCGCCGACCACGCCGGCGCCTTGCACCTCTTGCCGGCGGCCCAGGGCGTCGGTGATCTTCCAATGCCGGCTTTTCAGCTGCACGGTGTCGGCGCCCTGGTTCTCGATGCGGACGTGATAGGCCCAGACGTAATGATTTTCCGCCGGCGCCGATTGGTCGTCCAGGTAATCGGGGCGTACCGTCACCACGATGCCGCGGGTGGTTTGCGAATACATGCTCAGGCTTCCCGCCCAGGTTATTCCTTGTTCGCCATCATAGGACCTTTTCCAAGGCCAAGGCCAGATCGTCGATCAGGTCATCGGCATCTTCCAGGCCCACCGACAGCCGGATCAGGCCCTCGGTGATGCCCTGGGCCTGCTTGGCCTCGGGGCTCAGGCGCTGGTGGGTGGTGGTCCAGGGGTGACAGGCCAGCGATTTGGCATCGCCCAGATTGTTGGAAATGTCGATGACGTCCAAACCGTTGAGCAGGGTGTAGGCGGCATCCTTGCCGCCCTTCAGGGCAAAGGCGACGATGCCGCCGAAGCCCGTCATCTGCCGCTTGGCCAGATCGTGCTGCGGGTGGCTGGTCAGGCCGGGATAGAGCACGCGGGCGATTTCGGGGCGCGATTCCAGGAAGGTTGCGACCTTGAGGGCGTTGGCGCAATGGCGCTCGATGCGCAAATCCAGGGTTTCCAGACCCTTCAACAAGGTCCAGGCGTTGAACGGCGACAGCGCCGGGCCGGTGTGGCGGAGATACGGCCCCAGCACGTCGTTGCAGAATTCGGCGCTGCCCAGGATGGCGCCGCCCAGGCAGCGGCCCTGGCCGTCGATGTGCTTGGTGGCGGAATAGACCACCACGTCGGCGCCTAAGTGCAGCGGGCTTTGCAAAATAGGGGTGGCGAAGACGTTGTCGACCACCACTTTCGCTCCGGCCTTGTGGGCCAGTTCCGCCACCGCCGGAAGGTCGATGATTTCCAAGGTGGGGTTGGACGGCGTCTCCAGGAACACGACCGCTGTCGGCTGCGCCAGGGCCGCCCGCCACTGATCCAGGTCGGTGCCGTCGACGAACACCGGCAGCACGCCGAAGCGCGGCAGCAGATCGTTGATGATCCAGGTGCACGAGCCGAACAGGGCGCGCGGCGCCACCACCCGGTCGCCGGCCTTCAGTTGACAGAGAATGGCGGCGTGGACGGCGGCCATGCCCGAAGCGGTGGCGCGGCAGGCCTCGGCCCCTTCGATGGCGGCCAGACGGTCCTCGAACATGGCGACGGTGGGATTCTTGAAACGGGAATAGACCATGCGGTCCAAGGTGCCGTCGAAACTTTGCTCGGCTTCCTCGGCGGTGGCGTAGACGAAGCCGGAATTCATGAAGATGGCTTCGCTGGTCTCGGAAAAGCCGGTGCGCGCGGTGCCGGCGCGGACGGACAGGGTGCGCGGGCGCAAGGTGCGGGTGGTGGTCTTGGTCATGATGGCCCCTTCGGCACGAAGTACCCGACCAGGGCGGGCACGGAAGGATACTTCCGCGTCCATTGCCTCTTTAGCGTTTGTTTAATGTGGCCGCAAGCCGGTCGGACAAATCACCACAGGACGTTATACATAGCGGTCCGGGCGGGCCAAGGTCAAGCACAGTGCTATCACAGGGGAACAAGTGTGAATAACCCCATGACGTTTCCGGGAAATCGGCGGCTGCCCCCTTGAGTTCAGGGGGATTCTACCGATATGTTGCATTGCAGCGAAACACAGGAGCACGCGTGCCATGGATGCGACCAGCAAACCCTATCAACTGATCCAGACCTTGTCCTTGCAGGGCAAGAAGGGCCTGGTCATCGGTATCGCCAATGACCAGAGCATCGCCTATGGCTGCGCGCTACATTGCCGGGCCAACGGCGCCGAACTGGCCGTCACCTACCTGAATGACAAGTCGGAAAAGTACGTGCGCCCGCTGGCCGAGGGCCTGGACTCGTCGATCATCATGCCGTGCGACGTGCGCGAGGAAGGCCAGCTTGAAGCGGTTTTCGCCGAAATCGAAAAGACCTGGGGCCGCCTGGATTTCGTCATCCACTCCATCGCTTTCGCCAATCGTGAAGACCTGCATGGCCGCGTCACCGATTGTTCGCGCGACGGTTTCATGTTGGCCATGGACGTGTCGTGCCATTCCTTCATGCGGGTGGCCAAGCTGGCCGAACCGCTGATGACCAATGGCGGCTGTCTGATCACCGTGTCGTTCTACGGCGGTCGCAAGGTGGTCGAGCATTACAACGTCATGGGTCCGGTCAAGGCGGCGCTGGAAGCCTCGACCAAGTACATGGCCGCCGAACTCGGCCCCAAGGGCATCCGCGTCGTCGCCCTGTCGCCCGGCCCGCTGAAGACCCGCGCCGCCTCCGGCATCGACCGCTTCGACGAGTTGATGGAAGCCGCCGCCGCCAAGGCGCCGACCCATCATCTCGCCGATATCGACGATTGCGGGTCGTTCGCCGCCTATCTGGTCAGCGATCAGGCCAAGTCGGTGACCGGCACCACCTTGTTCATCGACGGCGGTTACCACATCGTCGGCTGATCCACGTCCCGGCAAGCCCCGATCCACGGGGCTTGCCGGGATCGATTACTTTTCCGCCTGATAGGATTGAACCCGCTCGGCATGAAGCGGTGTCACCTTGATGTCGCGGATCGCACTCCAGAAGCATTCGGCCACGCCCTGGTGACGGGCATGGAATGCCTTGGACAGCATGACATAACCGAACTTATCCTCGATCGGCGGTTCACGCCGCGTCAGTGCCGCCGCCAAGTCGGGAGCGTCAGCCAGGACGGCGTCGGCGACCGAGGTGATGATGGCGGCAGCGGATACCCGCCCGCCGGCGACCATGCGCAGCATGGTGACGGTGTCGTTGATTTCCACATGCGAAAAACCTTGCTCGACCAGCCGGGGAATGATGGACGAGCCGCGCTCGGCGGCGACACGGCCATCCCAGGCCTGGGCCGGATGGCGGGGGACGTACAGACTGTAGCTGTAGCCTTTGAGCGCGCGGCTGGAATCGGGTTTGCCATTGATCATGGGATAGACGCCATAGGTCGCCCGCTCGTCGTCGTAGCTGGAGGAGAACGCGCCGTCGGCATCGCCGTTCTTGACCTGTAGCAAGGCCCGTTGCCAGGGGACGAAGCGAAATTCGACGGCGGCGCCGCATTGCTTGCCGGCCTCGACCATCAGCTCGGCGTGGTGACCGGGGCGGTTGGCGGCGATGGTGCCATCGACCACCCGTATCTCATCGGTGTATTTCGGTGTCGTCACCAATACCATTGGCACCAGAGGCGAGCTCGCCCAGGAATTTCCTGCCAGCAGGCCGAATGTTGCCAAAGCCCAAAACCCAATCCCCTTCATGGTCCCCGTATCCCTTCCCCCAGAGATTATGCGTTCGTTACGCACAGTTTTAGAAGGGTGGGGGAGAAGCGCAAGTGAAGCTTGGGGGACAGAAGTATAGGGTTTATCCGGCCAAAAATTCCAACTGCCAGATCATCTCGTCGCCGGTCAGCGGAAAGACGCCGTCGCGACCGCGCAACACCCGAGGGGCGGGCAGGCGCAGCAATTTGGCCTGCAATTGCTCGGCCAGGGTCACCGACAAGCCAGCCTTCCAGGTGATGGCGGTGATGCCCTTGGCGCTTTGCGTGGCCACCGTTTTCCGCACCACTGAAACCGGCAACTCGGCCAGTACCGCCAGGGCGCAGACGACGAAATTGGGGTCGTTGCCGGCCAGCGCGGTGTCGATGGTGCTTTCGTCCAACTGCCCCTTTTCCCGCAATTGGCGGGCGCGGACCAGGGCGGCGGCTTCATCCGACGCCTTACGCGCCTCGGCCCGCTCCGGACCGGTGGCTTCCATTTCGTCCAGGCGCTTGGCCACCACGGCGGCCACCGCCACCGCCGCCTCGCGGTCGAGATCCTGACGCGCCGCCAGGGCCTGCAACAGGCTGGAGGCGACAAAGCGGGCCAGTTTGGCGGCGGTCTTGGCCGGCAGCAGCGGGCGGTGGCACAGGGGTTGGTGCCAGGCTTCGATATCGGTGGCGCGGTCGGCCAGGCGGTCCAGGGTTTCCTCGCGGATTTGCGCCGACGGATTGCCCAGCAAGATGGCGATGGCGTCGACGTCGTCGGTGGCGGCGATGGCGTCGGCCACCCGCACATTGACGGTGGAACGCTTGGAAATCGCCGCCAGCGCACCGGGAATGGGGCCGCCGCCGATGACTTCCAGCAAATCCTCGTCGGTGAGCACGGGTGAGAATTGCAGGATCGGCGCCGCCACCGCGATTTCGGCGTCGCGGGCCAGCCGGCGGATGACGTCGGGCGGCGCATTGGCCACGTCCTTCAGCGCCTCGGCCAGGATTTCGCGCACCTTGGGGATGCGGTCGCGGGCCAGCAATTCCAGCGCGTCATAGGTGGCGCGGCGCAGGCGGTCCTGTTCATGGGCGGTCAGGCCGGGGGCCAAGCGGGCGATCTTCATGGCCAATTGGGCGCGCACCTGATCGTCGTCATCGGCGGCCAAGGTGGGATGCGCCTGGGGCGGGGTGGCCGGATTGGCGGCCAGATGGCGCCGCACCTCGGCACTGGGGTCCTCGATCAGGAAATACAGGATTTCCGGGCGCACTTCTGGATGAGCGGCCAGTTTGGCGCGGATTGCGCTGTCTTCGTGCGCGGCCAGCTCGCGCGCTTCCTCGTAGGTGAACTTGCGATCACCACCGCCGAACAGACGTTTGATCAATCCAACGACCATGACGCTAGTCCCGCTTTCCAGTGGGCGCGGGCGCCAGCCGCCATGCCCCCTTGCCGTCACGCTTGACCTCATACATGGCGGTGTCGGCGCGGGCCACCAACTCGTCCAGGGATTCGGCACTGGGGCCGGCATGGACGGCGACGCCCAGCGACATATGCAACGGCTTGTCGGCGCTGCCGGAGAAATGCGCCAGTTCGGCGCTGGCCGCCAGCATGCCTTCACAGCGGCGGATGGCGATCTGTTCTTCCGCCGCTTCCAGCCAGATGGCGAACTCGTCGCCGCCCAGGCGCGCCACCAGATCGGTGGGCCGGGTGTGCTTCAGCAGCAGGTCGCGCACCGCCAGCAAGGCCTGATCGCCGGTGTGGTGTCCATGTACGTCGTTGACCGCCTTGAAATTGTCCAGGTCCACATAGATCAGGGCGGCGGGCTTGTGTTCGCGGCTCAGGCGGTTGAAGCGCCGCGCGATTTCCTCGAAGAAGGCGCGGCGGTTGAACAGGCCGGTCAACGAATCGGTGCGCGACAGCCGCAAGATGCGTTCGTGATTGGTGATCTGCTCGTTGGCCAAGCCCACCTGATTGGCGACGTCGTCGATCAGCAGGCGGTCGTCGTCGCTCCAGCCCGGGCGGCTGTCGTCGCGCCACAACAGCACGGCGCCGTTGATGGAATGGCGATAACGGCTGACCGTGGCCAGAACATGCCAGGCGGCGATCTTGTCCTCGAAATGGTCGCTGCCGATAAAGGAATCGAGCACATCCTTTTCCTCGCCGCCCTCGCCGAACTGGGCGGCCAAGGCGAAGTCGGAGGCTTCCGGCAACAGGCGGAAAATCTGACAGCCGGTGGCGCCCAGGGCGCGCGCCGTGGCCTCGGCGGCGGCACGCAGCATGTCGGCGGGATCGACCTCGTCACGGATGGTCCGCACGATATAGGACAACAGCCGCTCGCGGTTGTTGGCGCGCGACAGCGCCGCGTCGCGCAGCCGTTCCTGGGTGATGTCGCGGCAGATGCCGCGCGCGCCCTGCCATTGCCCGTCATCGGAGCGCACCGGCGTGCTTGACGCCAGCACGCAGGCTTGGCTGCCATCGGCCTGATTCATCCAAACTTCCACGTCTTCCATGGCCAAGGCGCTGGCAAACGGGGTCTCGCCCTTGTCCATGGGGGTCTCGGCGATGAAATCGGCGGGATTGCGGCCAACCAATTCGTCGGCCAGATAGCCCAGCGCGCCTTTGGGGCTGACGAAGACGAAGCGACCGTCGGCGCCCACTTCCCAGGCGAAGTCGGACGAGATATCCACCAGATCCTTGTAGCGCTGGCGCGATTCCACCAGGGCGGACCGCAGGTTGCGTTCCAGCGTGATGTCGCGGCCCAGCAGCAGGAAATGACCGTTATCGGCGGGCAGGGCGATCAATTCGACGATGATCGAGCCGCTGCCGGCGGGCAGGGTGGCGACACTGGGACGGGCGCTGTTGAGCAGGCTGGCGATGTCGGGCAGAAGACCGCCTTCCAGGGCATGTTGCACGACTTCGCCGCGACCGTTGCTGGCGATGACGCGACCGTCATTGGCCACCACCAGGGCGGCGCCGGGATAGGCGGCCAAGGCGGCGGCGCCCAAGCCCACGGGGGCCGATCCACCACCGGACCCAGGACGATGCTGCTGATCGAAAGCCAAGTTCATCCCCACCCACACTCAAAAATCCTATGCTTCAGGTGTTAGCATATCGGCCAAGGTTTAACGACCCCAAAACCCTAAGGTTGCCTTTTGCCGCGCCCGGGCGTAGCACAGGGGGCATGAACCAAGACCATCATCCCCGCCCGCCCGTGAACCAGTTGGAAACCTGGGTTTTCGATCTGGACAACACGCTTTATCCGGCCAGCAGCAGCCTGTTTCCGCAGATCGACGTGCGCATGCGTCAGTTCATCGCCGACCGCCTGGGGTTGGGGCTGGACGAGGCCTTCGCCCTGCAAAAGCGCTATTACCGCGAATTCGGCACCACCTTGCGCGGGCTGATGACCGTGCACGGCATGGAACCCGCCGATTTCCTGGCTTATGTCCACGACATCGACCATTCGGTGCTGGAGGCGGCGCCGCGCCTGGATGCCGCCTTGGCGGCCTTGCCGGGGCGCAAGCTGATCTTCACCAACGGCTCGGAACGCCACGCCGAAAAGGTGTTGGCGCAATTGGGACTGGAGCGCCATTTCGCCGGCATCTTCGACATCGTCGCCGCCCGCTTCATCCCCAAGCCGCAGTCGGAATGCTATGACCTGATGGTGCGGCGCTTCGATTTCGACCCGCGCAGCGCGGCCATGGTCGAGGATCTGCAGCGCAATCTGGCGCCGGCGGCGGCCTTGGGCATGACCACCGTGTGGGTGCGCCAGGACGACCACCCCGATGCCCGGGTGGTGATGGACGACCATGACCATATGGGCCATGTCCACCACATCACCGACGACCTGTCCCACTGGCTCGAGCAGGTGGTTGCCACCCCAAAGGCGCCTCCTTCGGTGCGTTGACTTGGGGGGTAAACGCGCTATGTTTCCGCCAACTCCAATCATTGCCTGAACAAGGATACCGGCCATGAGCTTCGCCGACCTGCAAAAAGCCATCGAGGACGCCTGGGAAGTCCGTGACACCATCAATGCCAAGACCGATTCCAAGATCCGCGATGCGGTGGAGATGGCCTTGGGCATGCTCGATACCGGCCATATGCGCGTCGCCGAGAAGCTGGATGGCGAATGGGTGGTCAATCAGTGGCTGAAGAAGGCGGTGCTGCTGTCCTTCCGCCTCAACGATTCGCGCCCGGTTTCCGGTGCGCCTAACGGCTCGCATTGGTTCGACAAGGTGCCGACCAAGTTCGAGGGTTGGGATGAAGGCATGTTCCAGGCCCATGGCTTCCGCGCCGTTCCCGGCGCCGTGGTCCGTCGCCCGGCCTATATCGCCCCCGGCGTGGTGCTGATGCCCAGCTTCGTCAATGTGGGCGCCTATGTGGACAGCGGCACCATGGTCGATACCTGGGCCACCGTCGGCTCGTGCGCGCAGATCGGCCGCAACGTCCATATCTCGGGCGGCGCCGGTATCGGTGGCGTGCTGGAGCCGTTGCAGGCCGGTCCGGTGATCCTGGAAGACAACGTCTTCATCGGCGCGCGGGCCGAAGTGGCCGAAGGCGTCATCGTCGAGGAAGGCGCGGTCCTGTCCATGGGCGTCTATATCGGCAAGTCGACCAAGATCGTCGACCGTGCCACCGGCGAGGTGTTCTATGGCCGCGTCCCGGCCTATTCGGTGGTGGTGTCGGGGACCATGCCGGGCAAGCCCCTGCCCAATGGCGAACCCGGCCCCAATCTCTATTGCGCCGTCATCGTCAAGCGCGTCGACGAACAGACCCGCTCCAAGGTCTCCATCAACGAATTGCTGCGCGACTGATGAACCTGTCCGACCCCGTCGGCCTGACCGCCGAACTGATCAAATGCGCCAGCGTCACCCCTGAGGATGCCGGCGCCCGCGACCTGTTGGCCGGTTGGCTGCGGGAACTGGGTTTTGATTGCCATGAAGTGGATTCCGCCACCGGTGGGCCGCTGATCCGCAATCTTTACGCCCGCCGGGGTTCGGACGGCATCAATTTCTGTTTTGCCGGACACACCGACGTGGTGCCGGTGGGGGCGTCGGGCTGGAGCGTCGAGCCCTTCGCCGGCACCATCTTGAACAATCGCCTGTACGGGCGCGGCGCCACCGACATGAAGGGCGCCATCGCCTGTTTCGTCGCCGCCGTTTCGCGCTTCGTCGCCACGGGCCAGCCCGCCGGCTCCATCAGCCTGCTGATCACCGGCGACGAGGAAGGCCCGGCGGTGGACGGCACCGTCAAGGTGCTGGATTGGCTGAAGGCGCGCGGCGAACGCCTGGATATGTGTCTGGTGGGCGAGCCCACCAATCCGGGCCGGCTGGGCGAGATGATGAAGATCGGGCGCCGGGGCTCGCTCAATTGCCGTATCACCGTGTTCGGCACCCAGGGGCATTCCGCCTATCCGCATCTGGCCGACAATCCCATCCCGCGGCTGCTGGCCATGCTGAACGCCCTGACGGCGGAACCCTTGGACCACGGCTCGCCGCATTTTCAGGCCTCGACCCTGGCCTTGACCACGGTGGATGTGGGCAATGCCGCCACCAACGTCATTCCGGCCCAGGCGCGGGCCGGCTTCAACATCCGCTTCAACGATCTGCACACCGGCAAATCGCTGGAACAGTGGATCAGGCATACCTTGGACAGCGTCGGCGGCGATTACGAGTGCAAGATCGAGGTCTCGGGCGAAAGCTTTCTGACCGAGCCGGGGGTCTTGTCCGAGGCGGTGGCCGAATGCGCCCGGGCGGTGACCGGCCTGACGCCGGAATTGTCGACCACGGGGGGCACCTCGGATGCCCGCTTCATCAAGAATCATTGCCCGGTGCTGGAATTCGGGCTGGTCAGCCAGACCATGCACAAGGTGGACGAACACGTGGCCGTCGATGACCTGGAGGCGTTGACGCAAATCTATCTGGGCGTGCTGGAACGCTTGGTGGGATCACAGTGATCGACCGCACCGAAATGCATGCCGGTATCTACGGCGCCTGGCGGTTGGCCCGGCGCGATCCCGGCGGCATGGTGTGGATCAATCCGACGCCGCAAGGCATGTGGAATTCGTTTTGGGCCGCCATCCTGGTGCTGCCCGGGGCCATGGCCCTGGAAATCCTGTCCGGCGGTTTCGGCGACGATCCCGGTTTGCGCGATGTCGCGGTCAAGCTGATCGCCTACACCATCCGCTGGGTGTCCTATCCGCTGCTGATGATCTATGTCGCCGACAGCCTGGGCTGTTTCGACCGCTATTGGCGCTATATCGCCGCCAACAACTGGGCCAGCGTCGTGCAGGTGGGGTTATTGCTGCCCTTGGTGTCGGTGGCGGTATTGTCGCAGATGCCGGCCCTGTTGTTTGTGGTGCAGATCTTCGTCTTCCTGCTGCTGGTCTATCATGGCTACATCGCCTATGTGGCGCTGGGGGTGAAGATCAGCGCCGCCATCGGCATCACCGTCATGGATTTGCTGCTGGCCCTGTTGGTGGACAACATCGCCACCCGGGTGGCCGAGGGCACTTGGTAGGGGACATACATGGACAAGCAGACCTGGACCGCCGTCGATGCGTATTTCGCCCAGGCGCTGATGCCCGCCGACCCGGTGCTCGACGCTGTCCTGGCCGCCAGCCGTGACGCTGGTCTGCCGGCCATCAATGTCGCTCCCAACCAGGGCAAGCTGTTGCATCTGATGGCCCGCATGATGGCGGCGCGCAACATTCTGGAAATCGGCACCCTGGCCGCCTATTCCACCCTGTGGCTGGCCCGCGCTCTGCCCGCCGGCGGGCGGCTGGTGACGCTGGAGGCCGATCCGGCCCATGCTGCCGTCGCCCGCGCCAACATCGCCCGCGCCGGTCTGGATTCGGTTATCGATCTGCGCGAGGGCAAGGCGCTGGATATCCTGCCCGGCCTGACCGGTCCGTTCGACTTCGTCTTCATCGATGCCGACAAGACCAACAATGTCCATTACTTCGAATGGGCGCTGAAGCTCTCCCGCCCCGGCGCGGTGATCATCGTCGACAACGTGGTGCGCGACGGCAAGGTACTGGACGCGCAGGCCGAGGAAAAAGTCCAAGGTGTGCGCCGTCTGGCCGAAAGGCTGACCGGCGATAGCCGGGTCAGCGCCACCGCCTTGCAAACCGTCGGCGGCAAGGGCTGGGACGGCTTCATCCTGGCGGTGGTGAATTGATCGGTCGGGAAAAAGTCCCTCGGCTTTGCCTCGGTGTACTTTTCCCCGATTTCCATGGTGTAAACCCGTGCTCAAGCAAGCTTTCCGCGCGGGTTTCAGTCTTTCTCCCGCCTTTGCCAAGCAAAGGCGGTAAAACGTAAAAGCGAAAAATAGGCGCAGGGCCGCCCCAAGCCTATTTTTCTCCGTTTGAATCAACGGGGAAAAGTACACTGAGCGAAGCGAGGGACTTTTTCCCGGGTAACGAATTAACGTTTCTGCGCCGCTTCGGCGGCGGCGAACATGGTGGTGACGAAATCGGCGATGGTCTTCAACTCGCTGGACTGGCTGATATCGGCGGCCTTGGCCCGTTCCACCATCTTGCTGACATAATCGGGCCGCCCCGGCAGGCCGAAGGCCTTGTTGAAGCGGTCATCGCCCAGCGCCCCATGGGCGGCCATGACGAACACCGCTAATTGGTCGGTGCGGAACCCCAACTCGCCCACCACCATCTTGCCGACCAGACCGTTGACCGCACCCAGAATGCCGGTGACCCGCACCGTCTGTTCGGCGTTGGGCAGCAGGGCGCGCACCTTGGGGTCCAGCAGGGTCATGGTGAAGGCGTTGGCTTTCAGACGCTTGCCATCGGCGGTCAGAATGTCGGACAGGCGGGCGCGCCGGTCCTTGTCGTCGGTCTTGACGATGTCGGTCAGCAATGGCGCCATGCCGTCGCTGACCCGCTTGTCGGCGGTGCTGATCGGGGTGGGCTTGCCCTTGCGCCCGCTGTCCAGCACGTCAGGCAATTGATAACCGGGGCGGCCTTGGGCGTTTTCGTTCACCTCGACCACCGGGGTCGGCGGTGGCGGGTTGTCGGGGTCGGCGCGCAGGCGGCGGATGTCTTCGGCCAGCCGGTAATCCAGCAGGCGTGGTCCCAGGCGACGGACCATGCCGGGACTCATCAGGCAATATTCGGGGATGATCGGCACCTGCCAGTCATGGCGCAGGTAATCTTGAAAGGCGAGATACAGAATCTCGCCCCGGCTTTTCGGGCGGGTGCCGGCGGATTGCGTTTCGGCCAGTGACAAAAGTGCCCGCAACCGGGCCAACAGGCCGCGTTGGGCCTGACGGCGCGGTCGTTGGCGCAAGGTCTTCGCGGTGCCGTCCAGGCGACTGCGGAAATGGCGTTTGGCGGCGGTACGCACCACCATGGCCACCACTTGGTCCAGGCTGCGTCCGCATTCCAGCAAGGCTTCGGCATCGTCCACCGCCACCTTGCGGCGGTCGATCAGCAGATGGCGAAACTGTTCCGGATTGCTGCGAAAGGCCTGGAAACAACGATCCAGCAGCTCGACATCATCGAGGATGGCTTCCAGCGCATTGCGCTTGGGCAGGTGGCGCACCTCGGGGACCAGTTCGGCCAAGACCTCGACCACCGGCCCTTGCAGGGTGGCGTTGATCTTGCGGACGACCGCCGCATGGTCGATGGCGGTCGTCGATCGCATGGAATTCCCCATAAAACCATTGCCCTCGGCACAGGCGTATACGACCGATCATCGGCGCAAGGGGTTAGCAAAGTCCTAAACCTCAGGTCGGGTCGGCACGTTTGAACAATTGGCGGACAAAGCTTGCGCATTCGTTCAGGTCCGAGGCCTGGGTCAGGCCGGCTTGGCGTGCCCGCTGAGTCAGGCGGATGACGATGGCGGCATCGGCATTGGGACCGAAAAAGCGGGCGAAGGAATCCGGGCCGATGGTTTCATGGGCGACCAGCAGCACGGTAGCCACCTGATCCAGCCGCAATCCCAGTTCCGCCACCAGCAGCTTGGCCGCCATGGTCCCGGTTTCGCGCAAAGGAGCGCTTAGGGGCTGGTCGGTCGAGCGCGGGCGCAATTGGGCGCGCAAATCCGTGTGTTGCAGCACCTTGGCGAAGGCTTCCAGCTTCAGGCCGCCGCCGGGGGCCAAGATGTCGGACAGCCGGGCGCGTTCGTCACGGCGCGGGCCGGGCTCGCGGGCGGATTGTTGCTGCTCGGGGGTTTCAAACAGCTTGGCCGCTTCCTCGGGGTCGTCGACCACCTTGCGCAACTGCGCGATATCTTTCAGCTCCAGCAGCTTCTCCCCCAGCGAGCGGGCCAGATTGGGTGACATCTCGGCATAGGTGGGAACCAGCGGCACCTGCCATTCATGCAGCAGATGGGCCTTGAGCGCGTCGTACAATTCCTCGGCCCGCCCGCGCAAGGGGGTGGCGTGCAGGCTGGAGGACAGCGGCGGTGTCTTGAACAATTTGGTCAGGCGCTGATGCAGGCGCTGATGCGCCGCCAGGGCCTGTGGGCGATGTGGGGTATGGCGGCGGCGGAAGTGGCGTTTGGCGGCGGTACGGACGATCATCGCCACCACCTGTTCCAGCGACCGGCCGCAGGCCAACTGGGTGGAATCGTCGTTGACCGGGCGCTGCGCCGCGTCGACCAGGATGGATTGGAACTTGTCGCGCTTGGCGCGAAAGACCTGGAAACAACGGTCCAGCAAGCCGATATCGTCCAGCGTCCGCTCATAGGCGCGGTCCGCCGGCAGCTTTTTCAGCTCGGGCAGGAACTGGCACAAGACAGCCAGCACCGAACCCTGCAAGGCTTCGTTGACTTGCCTGACGGCGTTGCCGCCGTCTCCCGCAATCTCGCCTGACACCATTGGCACCCGGACCCTTCCCGACGCGCCCATCCCCCCATGCCGGAGCAAATTATCGTTTTGCGACTCGGCGTGATAATTAGGGCGGCCAATCGGGGGGTGATGTCAACAGGTCGTAAACGAAACCCTACTCATAGGGAGGGCAGTGCCACCCCTTCGGGGAGGCGGTGAAGATCTCGCAGCCGGTGGCGGTGACGCCAATGGAATGCTCGAACTGGGCCGACAGCGATTTATCCTTGGTTACCGCCGTCCAGCCATCGGCCAGGATCTTGGTTTCATAGCGTCCGGCATTGATCATCGGCTCGATGGTGAAGAACATGCCTTCCTCCAGCACCAGACCATGGCCGGGCTTGCCGAAATGCATGACGTTGGGCGGCTCGTGGAAGATGCGGCCCAGGCCGTGACCGCAGAAATCGCGGACGATGGAAAAACGGTGCTTTTCGGCGAAGCTTTGGATGGCCCAGCCGATATCGCCCAAGGTGGCGCCGGGCTTGACCACCTCGATGCCGCGCATCAGCGCCTCATAGGTCACTTCCACCAGCTTGCGCGCCTTGATCCCCACCTTGCCGACATAATACATGCGGCTGGAATCGCCGTGCCAGCCGTCGAAGATGGGGGTGACATCGATATTGACGATGTCGCCGTCCAACAGAACCTTGTCGCCGGGGATGCCATGGCAGACCACATGGTTGACCGAGGTGCAGATGGATTTGGGAAAGCCGCGATAATTGTAGGGCGCCGAGATGCCGCCGTTTTCAATGATGAAACGGGCGCACAGCTGGTCCAGCTCCGAGGTGGTGACGCCGGGCTGAACATAGGGGGTGATGTAGTCCAAGGTCTCGGCGGCCAGCCGCCCGGCCTTGTGCATGGCCTGGAAATCGGCGGGTCCGTGCAGGGTCACCCGGTTGGTATCGCGGTCGCTCAAGTCGTTGTCCTCATTCGGCAATGGGCAGCATCGGGCCGATATGGATGCCGTCCAGGCTCATATGGCATGTATGACACAGGGCTTCCACCCCATCCTTGCGGGCTTGGGCCAAACCAGCGGCATAGACCGGGTCGATATGGGCGGCGGGGCGAAAGCCGGTGCAGTCCTGACGCTGCACCAGATACAGCATCACCGCGCGGGCACCTTGGGCGACCATGGCGCGCAATTCGGTCAGGTGCTTGGTCCCGCGCACGGTCACCGCGTCGGGGAATTCCGCCCAATCGCCGCGCTTCAAATGCACGTTCTTGACCTCGACATAGCAGGGCGGGCGCCCGTCCGCTTCCAACAGCAGGTCGATGCGGGAATTGATTCCGTACTTCACCTCGCGCCGGAGTGTGGTGTAGCCGGTCAATTGGGGGATGGCGCCATCCTTGATGGCTTCCGCGGCGATGGCGTTGGGGTGGGCGGTGTTGACGCCGACCAGATGGCCGTCGACGCGCACCAGTTCCCACGAATATTTCAGCTTGCGCTCGGGGTTGGCGGCGGGCGACAGCCACACCTCCATGCCGGGATCGGCGGTGCCCAGCATGGCCCCCGAATTGGCTAGATGGGCGGTGATCACCTGACCGTCATCCAAGCTGACATCGGCCATGAAGCGCTTATAGCGCTTGATCAGGGTGCCGCGGATCAGGGGGGCGTGAAACTTCATCCTCAGTCCTTGACCGGCGCAAGGACACCGCAGCCGCCGCTCAACACATCGGCCAACGGCACATGGCCGGAACCGGGGGGCAGCGGCTGGGGCTGGCTGGGATGGGGTTTCCAGCCGGTCAGGGTCAGGATGTGGAAATCCACCGGAAAACGTCCGTCGGCATCGGCGAATTTCTGCTGATACAGGTTCAGCGCGTGCAGCAAGGTGGTGCGCCGGCTCAGGCTCTTGCGCCGTTCGACCACCGCGTTGGTTTCGCCCATGCCGCGCAGATCGGCCAACAGTCGCATGGGGTCGCCGTAAGACACCGATACCTGATCGGCATCGGCCACCGGCAGGGCGAAGCCGGCCCGTTGCAGCAGGCGGCCCATGTCGCGGATGTCGGCCATGGGCGATACCCGTGGACTGATGCCGCCTTCTTCGGCCAGTTCGGCTTCATGCAGGCAGTGGCGCAGATCGGCCAAGGTTTCGCCGCCCAGCATGGCGGCCAGGAACAGCCCGTCGGGCTTCAGTACCCGCCTGATCTGCACCAGGGCGCCGGGCAAATCGTTGACCCAATGCAGCGACAGGCACGACAGCACCAGATCGAAGGAATTGTCGGCGAAGGGCAACCATTCCTCGTCGGCGGCGAGGGTGGCGTGGCCGTTGGCCGCCGCCTTGGCCGCCATGGCCGGCGACAGGTCGCATTGCACCAGGGTCTTGATGCCGCCGCGCCCGCCCAAGGTATCGGCCATCTCACCGGTATGGCAGCCCAGGTCCAGGGCCAGCGGAAAGACGCGGGTGACGTCGCTGAGGCGGTCGGCCAGCCGTTCGGCCACCTCACGCACCAGAAAGTCGTGGGCGGCGAAACCGCGGGCGGCGCGGTCGCGGTGCTTGCGCAAGGTGGCGCGGTCGAAGATGCTGACGGGGTCGGTCATGCTTCTTCTATGGCATGGCCGGGGGGTAGGGGGGAAGAGGGCAGATGACAGCCATACGCCATTGGGGGCGCAAGCTGCTGGATGCGGTCCTGCCGCCGCTTTGCCTGTGCTGCGGCGCCATCGTCGCCGAGCCCGGTGCCCTGTGCGCCCAATGCTGGAGCGGCTTGCGCTTTGTCGCCGCCCCGCTTTGCCCGGTCTGCGGCCAGCCCTTCGACACCGATCCCGGCGGGGCCGACATGATGTGCGGTCGCTGTCTGGCCGAGCCGCCGCCGTGGGCGCGGGCGCGGGCGGTGTTTTGCTATGACGACGCCTCCAAACCGCTGATCCTGCGTTTCAAGCATGCCGACCGGCTTGAGGGCGCCCCGGCCTTCGGTCGCTGGCTGGCCCGCGCCGGGGCCGAATTGCTGATCGATTGCCACCTGATCGTACCGGTGCCGCTCAACCGCTGGAAATTGCTGGCCCGCCGCTATAACCAGGCGGCCTTGCTGGCCCAGGCCCTGGGGCGGGAAAGCAAGGTGGCGGTGGCCGCCGACGGCCTGCTGCGCCTGCGCCGGACGCCGCCGCAGGGGCATTTCAGCCGGGCGGAACGTCAGCGCAACGTGCGCGGCGCCTTCGCCCCCCATCCGCGTCTGGATGTCTGCGGCAAGAATGTGCTGCTGGTCGACGATGTGCTGACCACCGGGGCGACCTTGGGCGAATGCAGTCGCGTGTTGTTGCGTCAAGGCGCTGCCCGCGTCGATGTGCTGACTTTGGGTCGTGTGCTGTTGTCGCCGGCCTGAGGCTTGCTATATTGGGGGGATCGTGCAGACGGAGTATTTCATGGCCCAGGTTGAAATCTATACCACCCAGACCTGCCCCTATTGCATCCGCGCCAAGCGGCTGCTGACCACCAAGGGGGTGGCGTTCCAGGAATACGACGTCTCCAACGACCCCGAATTGCGCTCGGCCATGACCGCGCGCGCCCATGGCGGGCGGACCGTGCCGCAAATCTTCATCAACGGCGAACATGTGGGCGGCTGTGACGACCTGCATTCGCTCGACGGCGCCGGCGAGTTGGATGTCCTGCTGGCGAAAGAATCCGTGTGATGATCGGCGACACCTTCAAGGCCGCCTGTCTGCAGGTCAATGCCGGCACCGACATGACCGACAACATCGACGCCGCCGCCCGGCTGGCGGTGGAAGCCCGCGCCGCCGGGGCCGAACTGATCCTGATGCCGGAAAACGTCGCCATGATGGAATGGGGGCGCACCAACATCGTCATGAAGGCGCAGGCCGAGGCCGAGCATCAGGCCCTGGCCGCTTTTCGCGAAATCGCCAAGGAACTGGGCTGCTTCCTGCATACCGGCACCTTGCATGTGCTGCTCGACGGCGGCATGGTCGCCAACCGCTCCTATGTCATCGACAAGAACGGCCTGATCCTGGGCCGCTACGACAAGATCCACATGTTCGATGTCGATCTGGGCGGCGGCGAAAGCTATCGCGAATCGGCCACCTTCACTCCGGGCGACCGCGCCACCATGGTGCGGCTGCCCTGGGGCCGGCTGGGGCTATCGGTGTGCTATGATCTGCGCTTCCCGCACCTTTACCGCGCCTATGCCAATGCCGGTGCTCATTTCCTGGCGGTGCCGGCGGCGTTCACCCGTACCACCGGGCGGGCCCATTGGCATGTGCTGCTGCGGGCGCGGGCGATCGAGACCGGCTGCTACGTCTTTGCTCCGGCGCAATGCGGCACCCATGCCAACAACCGCGAAACCTATGGTCACGCCCTGATCGTGTCGCCGTGGGGGGAAATCCTGGCCGATGGCTTGGAACAGCCCGGTTTCGTCATGGCCGAGATCGATGTGCGCAAGGTCGACGACGCCCGCAAGAAAATCCCCTGCCTCGATCACGACCGCGCCTTCATCGCTCCGGTCAGGGATTAAGCCGGCGCGGATTGGGGGCATTGGTGGCGCAAATGCGCTGGATCACCGACGCCCCGTCGATGCCGTGTTCATAGGCGATGACGGTCAGTTCGGCGCAGGCATGCAGCAACTCACCCGCTTGCAGCAGGTGGTCGGGATTGCGCGGACGGCCAAAGGCCTCGTTGCCCTGGGCGAAGGTTTCATAGATCAGTACGCCGCCGGGTTCGAGGGCGGCGAGCAGCGGCGCGAACAGGGGCCGCCACAGGTAATTGGTGACGACGATGCCGGCGAACACCCGGCCCGCCAACGGCCAGGGGCTGCCGTCTTCCAGATCGGCGCTGATCAACTCGGCCCCGTGGGCGAGATGGGCCTGGGTGATGTCGCGGTCGAGGGCGGTGACCGCATGGCCCCGATCCAGCAACAGCCGGGCATGGCGCCCGCCGCCCGAGGCCAGGTCCAGCACCGCGCCGCCGGGCGCGATCAGCGGGGCGAAACGGGCAACCCAGGATGAAGGCTTGGCAATGGCCGGATTGTTGCCCATATAGTCGGTCCTGTTGCAAGGTTGGACGACCATGATCCTGTTTCAGTTGCGCTGCTGCAAGGACCATCATTTCGACGGCTGGTTCCGCGATAACGCTGCCTTTGACGCCCAGCGCGCCGCCGGCCACATCACCTGCCCGATCTGCGGTGACGCAGAGGTGGAAAAAGCGATCATGGCGCCGCGCTTGAACCGGGCCACCGGGCAGGCGCTGGACGTCCCCGACATGGCGCGGGCCATGCGCCAAGCCTTGGGCGAATTGCGCAAATCGGTGGAAGAGAATTGCGATTACGTCGGCGAACGTTTCCCCGAGGAAGCGCGCAAGATCCATTACGGCGAAACCGAAACCCGCGCCATTTATGGCGAGGCGAGCAGCGAACAGGCCGACGAACTGGCCGAGGAAGGCATCACCTTCCAGCGCATCCCCTGGGTGCCGGGGGAGAATTAGAGCATTTTCGCGCGAAGCGTGGATATGCCATAAGCCGGAGCGGCCCGTCACGGGCCACTTTTGAAATCTAGACCAGTTTCCGCTTTAGCTGAAACCGGTCTAGAGCTTAAGCCCCCACCAGTTCGGTCTCCAGCCGCTGTTGCAGCAAGGCGGCTTCCTGCTGCTTGCGCCACATATCGGCATAGCGGCCATCCATGGCGATCAGCTCGGCGTGGCGACCGCGTTCGGCGATGTGGCCTTTATCGAGGACGATGATCTCGTCGGCATCGACTACCGTGGACAGGCGGTGGGCGATGACGATGGTGGTGCGGTCCTTGGACACGTCGCGCAAACTGGCCTGGATTTCTTTTTCCGTGTGGGTATCAAGCGCGCTGGTGGCCTCGTCGAACAGCAAGATGGCCGGCGCCTTCAAGATGGTGCGGGCGATGGCGACGCGTTGCTTTTCGCCGCCCGACAGTTTCAACCCGCGTTCGCCGACGCGGGTGTCATAGCCCTCGGGCAGCGAGATGACGAAATCGTGGATGCGGGCCAGCCTGGACGCCTGCTCGATTTCGTCCTGGCTGGCGCCGGGGCGACCATAGGCGATGTTGTAGCGGATGGTGTCGTTGAACAGCACGGTATCTTGGGGGACGATGCCGATGGCGGCGCGCAAAGATGATTGCGTCACCGTGCGGATGTCCTGGCCGTCGATGGCGATGCCCCCGCCGGTGACATCGTAGAAGCGGAACAGCAGGCGCGAGATGGTGCTTTTGCCGGCGCCCGACGGCCCGACGATGGCCACGCTTTTGCCCGCCGGCACGGTGAAGCCGATGCCGTTCAGGATCGGACGCGCGGGGTCGTAGGCGAAATGGACGTCGTCGAAACGCACTTCGCCGCCCGTCACCCGCAGCTCTTGGGCGTCGTCATTGTCCTTGATCTCGGCGTTTTCGCCCAGCAGGCGGAACATGGCTTCCATGTCGGTCAGCGATTGCTTGATCTCGCGGTAGACGAAGCCCAGGAAGTTCAACGGCAGGTAAAGCTGCACCAGATAGGCGTTGACCAGGACGAAATCGCCCAAGGTCAGACTGCCTTTCACCACGCCATCGGCGGCCATCAGCATCACCGCGGTCAGGCCGACGGCGATGATGGCGCCCTGGCCCATGTTCAGCATGGCCAGGCTGACCTTGCTTTTCACCGCCGCCTGTTCATAGCGGGCCAGCGACTGGTCGTAGCGTGCCGCCTCGTGCGCTTCGTTGCCGAAATATTTGACGGTCTCGAAGTTGAGCAGCGAATCGACGGCCTTGGTGCTGGCCTGCTGGTCGGTTTCGTTCATGGCACGGCGGAATTTGGTCCGCCATTCCGTCACCCCCAGCGTATAGGCGATGTAGATGGCGATGGTGCCGAAGGTGACCAGGGCGAAGCGGGAATCGTACAGGCTCCACAACACCACGGTGACCATGCCGATTTCCAGCAATGTCGGCAGGATGTTGAACAGCATGAAGTTGAGCAGGAACTCGATGCCCTTGGTGCCGCGTTCGATGGACCGCGATACCCCGCCGGTCTGGCGGTCCAGATGAAAGCGCAGGGCCAATCCGTGCAGATGGCGGAACACGCGCAGGCCGACGGCGCGGATGGCGCCCTGGCCGACGCGGGCGAAGGCGATGTCGCGGGCTTCGGAAAATACCCCCGACAGGATGCGGGCGCCGCCATAGGCCAGCAGCAGCAGGACCGGCACGGCGATCATGGCCTGCTGGGGGGTGATGGTCAGGGCGTCCACCGTCTGCTTGTAGATCAACGGCACCAACACGGTGATGACCTTGGCCAGGGCGAGAAAGCCCAAGGCGGCGACCACGCGGGCGCGCAGGCCGGTTTCCCCCGGCGGCCACAGATAGGGCAGCAGGGCGCGGATGGTGGACAGGTCGTTCCGCCGGCCCGATTGGGGATTGCGGAAGTAATTGGAGGGGTCTCGGCGTCGCATGGCCTTTAAGATGGGGCATGAAAAAAATTGTGCAACAGCGCACTAACGCACAGGAGCCGCCATTGCCCCCGGTTTTCCCCATGTTTATTGTGGGCGCATGCGTCACCCCACCATGCTCCATAGCGGCGATATCGACTGGAAGACCGTGCGCGTGCTGTTGTTCAGCCGCGATGACGGGTTTCGGTTTCTGGTGCGCCAGACCTTCCGCAAGTTGAACGTGCGCGAGATACTGTCCACCAGTGTCTCCGCCGACGCCACGCCGATGATGGGGCAGGGGCCGGACATCGCCCTGTTGGACCCCGAAGGCGATCTGGATATGGCGCAAGCCTTCCTGCAACGGGTGCGCGCCGCCGATGCCGACATGCCGGTCTTGCTGATCGGGGCCAATACCGACAAGGAGATGCTGGCCCGCTTCCTGCCCCTGGGGCTGGAAGGGGTGGTGCCCAGGCGGGTGTCGGGGCATGAACTGACCCACCGGGTCAGCGACGCCATGAAGAATCCCACACGCATGCCGGTGCCGGCGATCAAGCCGGTGGCCGCCCTGGACCGACCGGTGACCCCGCCGCCGCCGCCGGTTCCAACGGTGATGGCGGGACCGGCGGCCAGGGTCGCCGCCCCGGCCCAGCCACGCCCGGTCGCCGAACCCAAACAAGCACCGCCGCCACGTCCGTCCGCTTACGTGCCGCCGCAACCACAGGCGGCCAGGATCGGCGGTCGTCTCGACGATGACGACATCCTGGTAACGCAAGCCGTGGCCAAGCGCGATTACGCCCTGGTCGACGATGCCGACGACGAAGCCCGAAGACTGGCGGAAAAGCGCAAGAAACGCTGGCTGGAAGAGTTGGCGCGCGAAGGCAAGAAGCCGAAAAAAGGCAAGGATGTGGCCACCCTCGACGTGACCGCCATCGTTGCCGCCCATGCCTTGTGGCTGCACTCCAAAGGGGCCGAGGGTCAACGGGCGGTGTTCAACAAGATGGATCTGGGCGGAGCCGATCTGTCGGGGGCCATCCTGGCCAATGCCTCCTTCCGCGAGGCCGACCTGTCCGACGCCTTCATGGCCGAATCACGGTTGGACGGTGCCGATTTCCGCTATGCCGTGCTGGGTGCCGCGCAATTGGGCGGCGCCAATCTGGGGGTGGCGCAACTGCGCCATGCCGATATGCGCCTCGCCAATCTGGAAGGGGCGCAATTGCGTGGCGCCGACCTGTCCGGGGCCCGCCTGTCCGGGGCCAAGTTGTCCGGCGCCGATTTCGCCGGTGCTACCTTGATGGGGTGCGACTTGTCCCAGGCCGATCTGTCCAAGGTGGAAAACCTGACCCAGAGCCAGGTGGAAAAAACCCTGTGCTCGCTGGAAACTCGTTTACCACCCGGCCTGTCGCGCCCGGTCAAGGATAGTTGATATAACAGTCATATAAGTGTGCAAAAGCCGTCCGGTTGCGGCTATGCTGCGCAGGGAGAGGCATACAGGGGGAGTTTCCGTGGCACCAGTGGACGCCTTGCGTCTGCGACGGGTGATCGTGACCTATGCCATCCTGGCCATGGTCACCGTCGGTATCGTCGTCGCCATTCTGGCCATCACGCCTTTGGCCTTGCGCCTGCGGGAAGACGCGCTGGCGGCGTTGCGGCACGAGGTGACGCTCAAGGTCATGGCTGGCGGCGAGGTGGTGGCGCGGGCGGTCAATCTGGCGCAGCAGGTGACCAGCCGCACGGTGATCCGGCAGAAGCTGGAAAGCTATAACCAGGGCGAAACCAACCTGAACGAATTACGGGCCTTCACCGCCGACAAGCTGGGCGATGCCCTGAACCTGTCCCCCGATCTGCTGGGCATTATCCGTTTCGCCGCCGACGGCGAGAAAGTGGCGGTGTTGGGCAAGGTGGCGGGGGCGGAAAATATGGGGCCGCTGACGGCGGCACGTTTGCATCTCTCCTTGGCGCAAGGTGTGGACAGCCCGGTTTTGGTGGTGGCGGCGCCCATTATTGGTCGCGGCGGCGTGTTGGCTGGGACCGATCTGGTGGTGGTGTCCGGCCAATCCCTGCATGCGGTGGTGGACGAAGTGCGGGCCTTGCGCGGACGCACCAAGGCGGCGTTGGTCGATCCGACGGCATCCACGCGGGTGATCCTGACGTCCCATGATGATTTTGCCCTGGATGCCGCCGGGACAGGTCTGGTCGGTCTGGCCCTGGAGCGCGGGCAGGTGCAGATGGAGGAACACGACGGTGTGGTCCTGGCCGCCGCAGCCTTGCCCGGCACCGGTTGGGTGCTGTTGCTGCGGCTGCCGGCGGGGGAAGCCACCGCCGCGGTGGACACCTTGCTGCTGTGGGTGATGGTCGCCGCCGGAATCGTCATCGCCTTGGGGGTGTGGGGGTTGCGCTGGCTGTTGCAGCCCTTGACCGGCGCCTTCATCGTCCATTCCGCCGATATGACCCGGCAGATCGCCGAATTGCGGCAGGCACAAAGCGAATTGGCGGCGAAAAGCCACGATCTGGCCCTGTCCAACGCCGAATTGCAGGAATACGCCTATGCGGCGTCGCATGACCTGCAGGAGCCGGTGCGCACCATCATCGGCTTCGCCCAGTTGCTGGAGCGGCGCTATCGCGGCCAGATGGGGCCGGAAGCCGACGAGTTCATCGCCTTCATCGTCGAGGGGGCGGAACGCATGCGCCGGCAGATCAACGATCTGTTGTCCTATGCCCGCCTGGGCCGGGGCGAGCCGGTGCAGGAAATCGTCGACATGGACAAGGTGGCAGCCGAGGCGGTTCAGGCCTTGGCGGCGGCTATCGCCAGCAGCGGCGCAATGGTCGAGATCGAGCCTTTGCCCATGGTCAAGGGTGGGCGCGATGCTCTGTCCCGCTTATTGCAAAACCTGATGGCCAATGGCCTGAAATTCACCAAGCCCGGTGAGGTGGCGCATATCCGGGTCAGCGCCATGGAGGGCAGCGATCCCAACTGGGCCGAATTTATCGTCCGGGATCACGGTATCGGCATTGCCCCCGAATATCACGATCGTATTTTCCGCATGTTCGAGCGCCTACACCCACGCGGCCAATACGAAGGCAGCGGTATCGGGCTGGCCATTTGCCGCAAGGTGGTGGAAATGCATGGCGGGCGCATCTGGGTCGAGTCGCAATTGGGCGAAGGCACCGCCTTTCACTTTCTGCTGCCCAAGGCTTAGAGGATGTTGACGTTTGGGATTCCCACGACCCCCGAAATCTGATTCGAACTCCTTTTTTGGAAGGAGGCTTGAGTGAGCGGTGTCCGTTTGATCTTGAAGGATCACCAGTGAGATCGGATGGGGCCGCATTTGCCGGAGTTTTTCGGCAATTGGAACAGCGCATTCCCTACACGACGGCATACAATCGCTTCAACCGCTGGGCCAAGGCCGGCGTCGGGCTGAAGATTTTTGAGACATTGGCGGCACAATCGCCGCAATCACGGCAATTCATCGATAGTTCGATCGTCCGCGCCCACCAGCATGCCGCTGGGGGTAAAAAGGGGTGCGGATAACGCCATCGTGGAGGAGTGTGGACTGCCGGTAAAACTGCTGCTGACACCGGGCCAAGCCTCGGACAAGGCGGCGGCGCCAGCCACGTTTGAGGGGGTGCCGAACGGCCCGGGCTTTTGTCGGCGACCGTGGCTACGACTGGCAGGCGCTGGTCGATCTGGTCAAATCCAAGGGAGGCTGCGCCCACATCCCAATGCAGCGCGATCGGAAGACCCAGCGCTCCGTCGATCATGGGCTTTGCCGGAAACGGAACCTCGTCGAACGTCTTCAACAGGCTCAAGCACTTCAGGCGGATTGCGACCCGCTTCGACAAGTCGGCCAGGAATTTCCTTGCCGCCGTCATGCTCGCCTCAACCCGCCTGTGGATGCGGATTTATGAGTCCAGAACCTAACCGAACAAATCCAAGATGGTGTTGGTACGAGCGCTCGACCGGGTGAAGCCCAGAGCGGTCTGGCCATAGCGGGTGGCGGCACTGGCTTCGTTGGCGGCGGTTTGGCTGCTGATGGCCTTGGCCACCGAATCCAGGGCGGTGCCGGCCTTGGGGGCGCTGCTTTGCGTGGCGCTGATCTGGCTAAAGGCGTCAAGCCCCGGATTGGTCCGTACCGGGGTGATGACGCTTTTGGCCACTTGCAGATTATAATCCACTCTTTGCGCCTGAACCGAGGCCAGGGCCACTTGCCCCGCCGCTTGGCGCAACGACGACGCGTCGGTGATTTTCAGATCGTCCAACCCCAGCGCCTTGCTGTTCAGCTTTTGACTGCTCACCCTGACCGTATCGCCGACCGCCGAGGTCACCGTCACCGACGAGGCGGTGCTGCCCAGCAGGTTGGCTTCCCCCACCTGCGCCCCGGTGGACAAAGCGTTGACTTGCTCGCGCACTTGGGTGACGCGCTGGTTGAGGCGGGTGATTTCCTCCTGAGTGAGGGCGGATCCTGCCTGGGTCGCAACCGCCAGATCCTTGCGCAAGGCGGTCAGCGCCTCATAGGCCTTGCCGGCGTTTTCGGACGCCTTGTTGATGGTAGCGTTGCTTTGCTGGGCCGATTGGACGGTGCCGGTGGCAGCCGTGCCCGATGTGACCGTCGAGGTGGTGGCGGACGCAACGCCGCCCACCGACGCGACCTTGCTGACCGTGCCGCTGCTGAGAAGCGCATAGCTATCGCTGGAAATCGGGGCGATGCCGGCCATGACCACCCTCACTTGTAAATACAGACTTATTATAGCGCGATCAGCGCGCCATAGATAGCTGCCTCACCCCCAACAGCGAGACACCTGGGACAGCAGCCACTCCCATCGGCTTTGACTGGCGGCGGGCTGTGTCTTGGGCAGGGTTTCCAGCCATTGGCGCAGCAATGGCGACAGCTTTTCGGTGGGGCCGTGCAGGCGCCGCAGGGCCAGCAGGTCGGAGAGCGCCACCCAACACCAATCCTGACTTTCATGATTGATGGCGGGGGCGAACTCGGATTGCGTCGTGACCACGAACAGCAGGTTGCGCTTGGTTCCGGTCTGGCAATGGCCCAGATAGATCAGGTCGTCGCGGGCAGCACTGATGCCGGCTTCTTCCGCCAGTTCACGCAAGGCGGTGTCTTCCGGATGTTCGCCATCGTCGATGCCGCCGCCGAAGAAATTCCAGCGTCCGGCATTGCGGGTGGTCGGGCCGCGCTTGGCCAGCAACACCCGATTGGTGACCGGACAAACCACCGCCACCCACACCGAAACCCGCATGGTATCCCCACCGCCACAATCAGAGGGGCGCATCTTGGCCCAGTCCGCCCAAGCCGGACAAGCGCCGACAGATGACGAAGCGGTTACAGTTTCAGCCGATCGACCATGGAGTGATGGCTTTCCAGCTTGGACAGCGGACCGATGGCGGCGATGGTCGGCGGGGTGGCAAACAGCCGTCGCGCGACACGGGCGATCTGGGCGCCGTCGATGGCTGCCACCTTGTCCACCACTTCCTGGGTGGGAATGGGACGACCATAGACCAGCACCTGGCGGGCCAGTTGTTCACACCGCGAGCTGGTGCTTTCCAGGCTCATCAGGATCGACGCCTTCAACTGGGCGCGGGCACGCTGCAATTCGTCGGCATCGACGCCTTGGGTGATCTTGACCACCTCTTCGCACAGCACCGGAACCAGTTCCTCCACTTCATCCTCGCCGGTGCCGGCATAGATGCCGAACAGGCCGCCATCGGCATAGGACGAGGCGAAGGAATAGATGGAATAGACCAGACCGCGCTTTTCGCGGATTTCCTGGAACAGGCGCGAGCTCATGCCGCCGCCCAGCAGGGTCGACAGCACCGAGGCGGTGTAATAATCGGGATCGTCATAGCTGACGCCGCCATAGCCCAGCACCAGATTGACCTGCTCGATATCGCGTTCCTCGCGATATTCGCCGCCCTGGTACAAGGCCGGGGCCGGCATCACGTCGGCAGCGGTGGGCAGGTCAGCGAAGGCTTTGCCGGCAAGCTCCACCAATTGGTCATGGTCGATGCGGCCCGCCGCCGACAGCACCATGCGCGGAGCGGAATAATGGGTGGCCATATAGCCGAGCACGGTGTCGCGGCTCATGGCGCGGACCAATTCCTCGGTGCCCAGCACCGGACGGCCCAGGGGCTGGTCGGGGAAGGCGGTGGTCTGGAAGTGGTCGAAGATGATGTCGTCGGGGGTGTCGAAGGATTGGTTGATTTCCTGGACCACCACCGCCTGCTCGCGCGCCAGTTCCTCGGCGTCGACGGTGGAGTTTTGCAAGATATCGGCCAGGATATCCAGCGCCAGGGCCGAATCCTCCTTCAGCACCTTGGCGTAATAGGCGGTGTGGTCACGCGCCGTGTAGGCGTTCAAGTGGCCGCCGACCGCGTCCATTTCCTCGGCGATGGCGCGGGCCGAACGGCGCTCGGTGCCCTTGAAGGCCATGTGCTCAAGCAGATGCGAGATGCCGTTGATTTCCGCCGGTTCGTGCCGGGTGCCGGCATCGACCCACAGGCCCAGCGACGCGCTTTCCACCGTGTCCATGGGGTCGGTGAGAACGCGCAGGCCGCTGGGCAGGGTGGTTTCGCGCACGCCACTCATGACTTGGTCCGCCCGGCGAAGGTGGCGACATAATCACGCACGGCGGCCAGATCGTTGGCGACGACGTCGAAGCGTTCGGGCCGGTCGAACAGATCGGCCATGTGCTCGGGCAAAGGCGGGCGGATGCCGGTGGCCTTTTCCACCGCGTCGGGGAACTTGGCCGGGTGGGCGGTGGCCAGGGCGATCAGGGTCGAGGTCTTGGTGGAATGGCCTTTGATGCCGGCGGCGACACCGATGGCCGAATGGGGGTCGAGCATCTCGCCGGTCTGAGCCCGCATCACCTTCATCACCGCCAGGGTTTCTTCGTCGTTGTAACGGTGGCCCTCGAACAACTCGCGCATGGCGCCGTAAGCGCCCTGGGGCATGTCCATGCGCCCGGTGGCACGGAACTCGTCCATCAGCTTGCCCACGGCCTTGCCGTCATTGCCGAGATAATGGAACACCAGACGCTCGAAATTGGACGACACCTGGATGTCCATGCTGGGCGACAAGGTGGGGACGACGCCGTCGGCATTCATCACCCCGGTCTCGAAAAAGCGGGTCAGGATGTCGTTGCTGTTGGAGCCGACGATGAACTTTTCCACCGGCAGGCCCATCTGGCGGGCGCAGAAGCCAGCGAAGACATTGCCGAAATTGCCGGTGGGCACCGAAAACGTCATCGGCACGTCGGGGGCGCCCAGGGCGACAGCGGAAGCGAAGTAATAGACGATCTGGGCCATCACCCGAGCCCAGTTGATGGAATTGACCGCCGACAGGTTATAGGTGTCGCGGAAGCCATGGTCGTTGAACAGCGCCTTGACCATGTCCTGGCAGTCGTCGAAGGTGCCGTTGACCGCCAGATTGCGCACATTGGCCGACAGCACCGTGGTCATCTGCCGGCGCTGCACGTCCGAGGTACGGCCATGGGGGTGCAGGATGACGATGTCGATGCTGTCGCGGTCGCGGCAGGCCTCGATGGCGGCCGAGCCGGTGTCGCCCGAGGTGGCGCCGACGATGGTGACGCGTTGGCCGCGCTTCTTCAGCACATGGTCGAACAGGCGGCCGACCAGTTGCAGGGCGTAATCCTTGAAAGCGATGGTCGGGCCGTGGAACAGTTCCAGCACCCAATGATTGCTGCCCAATTGCTTGAGCGGCGCCACCGCCGGATGGGTGAAGCCGGCATAGGTGTCGGTCACCAGTGCAGTCAGTTCTTCCCGGGTCAGACAGCCCTCGACGAAGGGGGCCATCACCTCAATGGCGATCTCGTGATAGGACAGCCCGCGCATGGCCCGGATCTGGGCGGGGGAAAATTGCGGCCAGCTTTGCGGCACGTACAATCCGCCATCACGGGCCAGACCGGCCAGCAGGACATCGTCGAAGGACAGAACGGGCGCATTGCCCCGGGTGCTGACATATTTCACGGATTACAGGCTCCGGTACGGAAAAACGGGCAACATTAGCGGCACTTCCGGCTTAGTCCAAGTAGCGTTTCTGCAAATGCGCCTTGAACACCCCGGCATCCAGCGGTTTGCCGGTGGCGGCGACCAGCAGGTCGCGGGTGGACAGGCTTGATCCCTTGCCGTGGACATGGGTGCGCAGCCACGCCAACAGCGGGGCAAAATCACCCCGGGCGATGCTGGTCTCGATGGTCGGATCGGCTTGCTTGGCCGCGGCGAACAATTGGGCGGCACTCATGGCGCCCAAGGTGTAGGTGGGGAAATACCCCCACGAGCCGCCGTACCAGTGGATGTCCTGCAAGCAGCCCAAGCGGTCATCGGGGGGCGTGATGCCCAGCAGGCGGCGATAGCCGTCGTTCCAGGCACCGGGCAGGTCGGCCAGATCCATGCGGCCCTCGATCAGGGCCTTTTCCAGGCCGTAGCGGATGATCACATGGGCGGGATAGGTGCATTCATCGGCATCGACGCGGATGAAGCCGCGCTTGACCCGGGTGCCCAGTCGGTACAGGTTTTCCGGCTGCCACGCTGACCCCGTCCCATTGAATGTCTCTTGCATCAAGGGGGCGGCGAAGCCAGCGAATCCGCGCGAGCGGCAAGCCTGCATTTCCATCAGCAGGCTTTGGCTTTCATGCATCTGCATACCGCGCGCCCGGCCCACCGGCTGATAGCGCCACTTGCCGGTGGGCAGGCCGAAATCGTAAAGCGCATGGCCGGTCTCGTGGATCACCCCCATCAGCGCCGTGGTGAAGTCGTCGGTATTGTAGCGGGTGGTAATACGCACGTCCTCGGGGTAGCCGCCGCAGAACGGATGGGCGCTGACATCCTGACGCCCGTGGTGAAAGTCAAAGCCCAGCACCGCCATGATGTGCTGACCCAGTTGTTTCTGGTTTTCCACCGGGAACGGTCCGGCGGGCAGTTGCGGTTCCGGGCGCGCCGCCTGGGCCTCCAAGGCTTGACCGATGAAATCGGGCAGGAAGGCTTCCAGATCGGCGAACACCGCGTCGATATCGGCGGAGCGGCCATCAGGTTCGTACTGATCCAGCAGGGCGTCATAGATGTCCACCCCCAGGGCCTCGGCCTTGGCCTGACCGGCCTGGATGGTCAAATTGAGGATCTCGCGCAAGGACGGCAGCACGGCGGCGAAATCGGCTGTGGGGCGGGCCTGGCGCCAGATCATCTCGCAGGTCGATTCGGCCTTGGCCATGGCATCGACCAGATCGGCGGGCAGGGCGGCGGCGTGCACCCAATCGCGGTGCATTTCGCGCAAGTTGGCCTGTTCCCAATCGTCCAGGGCCTCGGTCTTGGCCGCCGCCAACAGATCGGCCATGTCGGCGCCGGTCAGGGTTTCATGCGATAGGGTCTTTAACAGCGCCAGTTGTTCCGCCCGCGCCTCGGCCCCGCCATCGGGCATCATCGCCGACATGTCCCAATGCAACACCGACAAGGCGTCGCCCAAAATCGCCGCCTTCTTGAAACGGGCTTCCAAAAGATCATATGCGCGGGACATGCGGACTCCTGTGACGGTCTGGCGACAGCGGCGGTTTTCCCGCTAATATGGGCGTGGTTCAAGACATTATCAGGGGAACGTCCATGGCCAAGGCCAAATTCGCGGTGATTTTGTCGGGATGCGGCGTCTATGACGGCGCTGAAATCCACGAGGCGGTGCTGACCTTGCTGGCCATCGACCGGGCCGGGGCCAGCTATCAGTGCTTCGCCCCCGACGTGGCGCAGATGCATGTGGTCAACCACCTGACCGGCCAGCCCGCCGACGAAAGCCGCAATGTCCTGGTGGAAGCGGCGCGCATCGCCCGTGGCCATATCAAGCCCTTGGCGGACCTGGACGTGGCCGATCATGACGCCATCATCCTGCCCGGCGGCTTCGGTGCCGCCAAGAATTTGTGCACCTTCGCCATCGCCGGCCCCGATTGCACCGTCGACCCCCAGACCGAACGGGTGATCAAGGCCGCCCATGCCGCCGGCAAGCCCATCGGCGCCCTGTGCATCTCGCCCGCTTTGATCGCCAAGGTGTTGGGCCATGTCACCGTCACCATCGGCTCCGACGCCGGCACCGCCCAGGCGGTGGAAGCCACCGGAGCCCGCCATGTAACCGCCAGTCACGGCCAGACCGTCGTCGATAGTGCCAACAAGGTGGTGTCGTCGCCGTGCTACATGTTGGACGCCACCATCTCGCAAATCGACGACGGTGCCCGGGCGGTGGTCTCCGACATCCTGAAGATGCTGGGCTGATCGGCCCATGGACACGGACGCCCATCCGCTGCAGCAGACCCTGGACGCCCTGGAAGACGGGGTGATCCGCTTCGACGGCGACCTGAATCTGCTGACCTGGAACCGGGCGGTGGTGGACTTGATGGCGTTCCCGCCTGCATTGATGCAGGTGGGAACACCATTTCTGTCCTTTGTCGAATTCAACGTGGCGCGGGGCGAACACGGCCCCGGCGAACGCCGCCTGATCGTCAGCCAGCGTCTGGCCAGCCTGACCGATTCCTATTCCCGCCGCCGTCCTGACGGCACGCTGATCCGCATCCGATCGACCGCCATGGCCGATGGCGGCATCGTCAAGGTCTTTACCAAGGTGAGCGAGGGGCGCAGCACGCAAGACCCCGTTCCCGCCCTGACTGCGCGCGAGCGTGAGGTGCTGCTGTGGGCGGCCCAAGGCAAAACGGCGTGGGAGACCGCGGCAATCCTCGGGATTTCATCGAAGACGGTGGAATTCCACCTGGGCAATTGCGGCCGCAAGCTGGGGGCGGCGACCAAGGCCCAGACCATCCTGGCCGCCGCGCGCAGGGGATTGCTGCCATTATGACCCTGCCATGTGGGGACGGGCATGGATAAGCTCTGTCCTTTCGTATAAGTTTATAAAAAAACCAAACGTCTGGTCAGGGAGGTGACAATGGCGGAGGCACCAGCCCCACCCCGGAATGTCCGTGTGCCCTTGCTGGCCTTGGTCTTGCTGGTCTGTGCCCAGGCCACTTGGCTGATCGGCGAGTTCGGCGCCGAACGCAGCGCCTCGCTGCAACGCCAGGCGATGGCTCCCGGCAACGAATTGACCACCTTGCTGCGACACGAGACCGAAAGCGCCCAACGCCATCTGGCCATTGTCCAATCCCAGGCCGAGGTGGTGCTGAAGGAAAGGGTGCGCCAGCGGGCGGACGAAGCGGTGGCCATCGCCCAGGCCATCCATGATCAGGCCGCAGGCACCATGCCCCAGGCGGCGATCAAGGCCCTGGTGCGCGAAGCCTTGCGCTCGCCCCGTTTCTTTTCCGGGCGCGGCTACTATTTCATCGACGACATGGATGGCAATTGCATCTTGCTGCCCACGGTTCCGCGGCTGGAAGGCACGTCGCTGATGAACAACCGCGACGATGCCGGGCGTTATATCATGCGCGAGTTGATCCGTGCGGTTTCCGGCCCCGGCGATGCCGGCTATGTCCGCTACAGTTGGTATCCGCCCAACGTCACCGACCGCATGGACGACAAGGTCGCCTATGCCCGCCAATTCAAGCCGTTCGGCTGGCTGATCGGCACCGGCGATTACGTCTCGGCGGTGGAGGACGGATTGAAGGCCGATGCCCTGGAACGCCTGCGGGCCGTGCGTCTGTCCCGGGCCGGCCATCTGGTCGTATTGGACCAGAACGGGGTGATCAAGCTGTTTCCCGACGCCCCCAACCTTGAGGGCACCCGGCTGGAAAATCTGACCGATGGGGCGGAAGCCACCGCGCTTCGGGCCATTCGCGCCATCGCCGTCTCGGGCGGCGGCGGCACCAGCTTCACCATGGCGGTCAGTGATACCGGACGGCAGCAGACGTGGTTCGCCTGGGCGCAAAGCGAACCCACCTTCAATTGGGTGGTCGGCGCCATGGCCGCTGCCGGTGAAGAAACCGAAGTGGCCGAAAGTGGCCTGTGGCGCAGCCTGGGCCGGTTCGTCCTGCCCCTGGTCATGCTGGTGGTGGTGGCGGTGTGGATCATGATCATCCTGTCCGATCGGCAGCGGGAAAAGCAGACATGAACCCCAGCCTGCTGCTGCGCAGCCTGCGGGCAGGGCAGGTCCTGTTCCTGGCCTTATTGTTGGCGATGACGTTGGCGGCCTCCTTGTTCATTTGGTGGGCCGAGGTTCAGCGCGAGGAGGCCAATGCCCGCTCTGATTTCGAACGCAACACCGACCAGATGTTCAGCGCTCTGTCCGCCCGTCTGGAAATATTCCAGGCCATCTTGCGGGCCGGTGCCGGCACCTGGGCCGAATACCCGGACATGGGTGTCAACGAGTGGAACACCTTTGTCCAACGTGCCTTGCTGGACGCCGATTATCCCGGCGTCGATGGTCTGGCGGTGGCCGTTCCGATCGACGCCCGCCAGCAACAGGCCTTCGTCACCGACATCCGCCAGCGCCTGTGGCGCAATTTCGCCATCTACCCCGACAACACGGGCCGATCTGGCGCCGTCATCACCCATATCTCGCCCTTGTCGCGGGCGGCCAAGGCCATCGGTTTCGACATTTCCTCGCATCCGGGCCGCTGGCAGGCGGCGCAACTGGCCCGCGATACCGGCAAGACCACATTGAGCACACCGCTGTCCCTGATCACCAGCGGCGGCGAAAACCGGTCCTTTTTGCTGATCCACCCGATTTACCGCCCCGATTACCCCATCGCCACCGTCACCCAGCGCCGTGACGCCTTGTTCGGGTGGCTGTTGTTGGGGTTGCACGCCCAGACCCTGGTCGGAAACATCGCCAATACGATCAAAGATCCGTTGCTGGACATCAGTGTTTATTCCGGCAGCATCACCGAATCCAACCGCATCTACGGTGCTGACCGACCGCGCCGATTGGAAGCCGGGATGTTCGAGACCCGTCGGGTGCTGGACTTCGCCGGCAGCCGTTGGACATTGCTGGCCCATCGCCATCTGCCCCGTTCGGCCCTGTGGTTTGGCGCCGCGCCGCTGATCTTGCTGGGGATTTGCATCGCGCTGAGCCTGGCGGTGACCGCCGCCACAACCTTGCTGCTGGTTTCGCGCGAGCAAAGCCGGCAATTGGCGTTGCAGGCCATGGGGCAGTTGAGCCGCACCGAGCGCACCTTGGCAGGCGTCACCGCCTCGGCCCCCGGCACGGTGTTTCAATGGCAGCGACGGGCCGATGGCAGCGGCGGCTTCACCTTTGTCTCGCCGCAGGCAGTTCCCATGTTCGGCATCGCCCCCGAGTCACTGACCGCCGATTGGCGACATCTGCCCTTCGCGCCCGAGGAATTGCAAGCTTGGCCCCAGGCCATGGCCGCCGCCGCCGACAGCCAGGACGAGTGGCAGATGGAGGGACGCTATCGCGCCGTCGATGGCGGCTTGCGTTGGTGGAAATGCACCGCCTCGTCCAGCCCTGGCGACGATGGCTCCGTCGCCCTCAACGGCATATTCGTCGATATCACCGAACAAAAGGACGCCCAGCGCCAACTGGCCGAGCGCGAGCGCACCTATCGCGAAATGTTCGAGCGCACCAGCGCCGTCAAAGTGCTGATCGACCCGGAGAACGGCGAGGTCATCGACGCCAATGCCGCCGCCTGCAGCTATTATGGCTATGGCGCCGATGACACCAAACGGTGGGCCAGCCAAGTCTCGCTGATGGCCGAGGACGCATTGCGGGATGTGCTGGCCCGTAGCGCTGGTGGTGAACAACAATTCTTCCGCTCGCGCCATCGCCTGCTGTCGGGAGACGTACGCGAGGTCGAGGTCCATATGGGACCAGTGCGCATGAACGGGCGGCAATACGTGCACGCCATCGTCCACGACGTCACCGACCGCGAACACTATCAAGCCGAACTGGTGGAAAAATCGGCCAAGCTGGAAACCTCCAACGCCGAGTTGGAACAGTTTTCCTATGTGGCGTCACACGATTTGCAGGAGCCGTTGCGCACCATCGCCAGCTTCCTGCAATTGCTGGAACGCCGCTATGACGACAGATTGGACGATGACGGGCGCCAGTTCATCGGCTTCGCCGTCGATGCCGCTTCGCGCCTGCAGGCGATGATCCAGGATCTGTTGGAATATTCCCGCGTTGGCACCCGCGGTCGCCCCTTCGCTGCCACCGATATGGACAGGGTCTGTTCTGTCGCCCAAGGCAACCTGACCCGTGCCATCCAGGAATCCGGCGCCAGCATCATCGCCGAGCCCCTGCCCAAGGTGATGGCCGATGAAGTGCAGATGGTCAGTCTGTTGCAGAATCTGATGGGCAATGGCCTGAAATATCGGCGCGAGAACGTCGCCCCGCAAATCCGTATCTGGGCGGAGGAAGAGGCCGAGCGCTGGGTCTTCTCCGTCGCCGATAACGGCATTGGCATAGAACCGCAATATTTCGACCGCATTTTCCTGGTATTCCAGCGCCTGCACACGCGGGAGAAGTTCGGCGGCACCGGTATCGGCTTGGCATTATGCCGCAAGATCGTGCAGCGCCACGGCGGCGATATCTGGCTGGACTCGGTGCCGGGTCAGGGCACGACCTTCCACTTCAGCCTGCCCAAGCGCCCTCTGTCCGAAGCGGCTTGAATTTCACCGCGCCAGCCTCGTCTCCGGCAAGGCCGAAGAAGACGGGAAAACACTGAAAAATCAAGAAACTTAGGCAGCGCGGCGGAAGCGGAAACGCTTGTTGCGTTTGCGGCTGGCCACCAGCAAGGCGGTGCCGGCCATACCGACCACGACCCAGGCCGGCAGGTCCATGATCACCGCTTCAAGGGCGGCGAACAGGCTTTGTTCAGGGGCGGGCTCGGGGGCGGCGCCCACCAGCAAGGTGATAACGTCGGCGGTCAGGATACCGGCATAATCCGCCGGCCCCAAGGCCAAAACGGCGTCCCCCGACGCCATGACCACGGTTACCGCGATCAGGAACCATCCGACGATACGGCCCAGCAGCATGACGCCCCCGCAAGGATTTTATCGGCTTTTAAATCAGACGCTAAGGTTTGCACCCTAGACGACCAAATTTCAACGGTTTTCGTGACTTGCCCAAGTTTTTACCAGACTCTGCCTTTGGCCTTGCCCATCCCCTTACTTCCGTGTATTTTCCCGCCTCTCTGATCCGGGTAATGCTCGGTCAGGCGATGCGGAGGGATGGCCGAGCGGTCGAAGGCGCACGCCTGGAAAGTGTGTATACGTCAAAAGCGTATCGAGGGTTCGAATCCCTCTCCCTCCGCCATTTACTTAAGCAAACCGCGCCTTTGAGCGCGGTTTTTGTTTTCTACCCACATTCCTCCCCAACGTGCTGGGCCAGAACTTCGCTGACGGACGGTCCGATCAGAAATGGGACGCCGACATTTCCTATATCTGGCTGTCGGCGTTGACCTGTTGCGGCGCATCGTCGGCTGGCCACCAGCGACCGCATGAAGAAGGATCTGGCACTGACCGCCTTGAACCGCGCCTTGGTCGGTCACAAGATCGGTGCCTCGATCAGCGGAAAGGGCAATTGCGACGACAACGCCATGGGCCGATACATCGACGGCTTCTATAATCCCGTCAGCCGTCCCACTCGGCTATATCCGAGTACGCTCTTGGCATCGCCCATCAGACCCTCTATTGGTGGAACACGTGTCCCATTCCCTCCTAGGGTTCCCACGGCTTCTGCGGCTGCCGATGTGGCGGACGCTCCCTCCGGGCCCGCCAACCTTCCCTTCAGCCCGCAGAATTCCTGAATCCGCACCACCCCATTCCATTTAATATACCACCCCGGTCAGATACAGCCCGTCCGGCGGTGCGGTGGGGCCGGCGGCGGCGCGGTCGCGGGCTTCCAGCGCGGCTTTTACCCGGTCCGGGTGCCATTTGCCTTCCCCCACCAGTTTCAGCGTGCCGACCATGTTGCGGACCTGATGGTGCAGGAACGACCGCGCCTCGGCGACGATGCGGATTTCCTCGTCGGTCCGGGTCACCTGCAGCACATCCAGGGTCTTGTCGGGGCTTTGCGCCTGACAGGCGGCGGCGCGGAAGCTGGTGAAGTCGTGGCGGCCCAACAGGTGTCGGGCGGCTGCCTGCATGGCCTCGGCGTCCAGCGGCACGGACACCCACCAGACCCGCTCGCGCTCGATGGCCACCGGCGCTCGACGGTTGACGATGCGGTACAGATACGACCGGCCAAGGGCGGAAAAGCGGGCGTGGAAGTCGTCGGGCACGATTTCCACCGTCCGCACGGCGATGGGGTGCGGCTTCAGGTGATAATTGAGCGCGCCTTGCACCCGCTCGGCGCTGACCTCGCGGTCGAGGTCGAAATGGATGACCTGACCGGTGGCATGGACGCCGGCATCGGTGCGTCCGGCGGCGGTGACGGTGGTCTCGAGTCCGCAGAAGCGGAAGATGGCCCTCTCCACTTCACCTTGCACGCTGATGCCGTTGTCCTGGCGCTGCCAGCCGACAAAAGGGGTACCGTGATATTCGATCAGAAGCTTGAAGCGCGGCATGGTCGGCGGCTTATAACGGGCGACCGCGCGGGGCGAAGCCGCTCTGACCGCGCATTTCGCGCTCGTATTCCAACGACCAGCGCACATTGGGATAGGCCAGGTCATCCCACGGAATCTCTTCCCAGGGCACCAGCATGACCTCCAGGCTTTCGGGGCCGGCGGCGAAATCGGGGGTCAGCATGCGGGCGCGATAGATCATGTGCACCTGGCTGATTTCCGGGATGGAATAGATGGCCAGCAGGGCGTCGATCTCGGCCCGTACCCCGGCTTCTTCCCAGACTTCGCGCAAGGCCCCCTGCTCGGTGGTTTCGTGCAGTTCCATGTAGCCCACCGGCATGGTCCAGAACCCCACACGCGGCTCGATGGCCCGGCGGCACAGCAGGTAGCGGTCTTCCCAGGTGCAGACGGCGCCGACGATAACCTTGGGGTTTTCATAGACGACAAAGCCGCAATCGCCGCAAACCAAACGTTCGCGGTCGTCGCCTTCCGGCTTCATTCTGAGATTGGGGCCTTGCAGTCGCATGTCGGCAGTCTGAACAAGCCCAAGCAAACGCGCAAGAGCTATACCAGGATGTCCAGATAGGTTCCGCGCCGGGCTTGGCGGTCCAGCTGATCCAGCGGAAAGTCGGCGGGCAGGATGCGATTGCCCGGCTTGCCGCCGATGCCGCCACGGGCGCCGGTGGATACCGGGGCGCCGGCCATGGGCACCTCGCGGCTGCCCACGCCCAGGCCCATGGCCTGCCTCAGGCTGTCCAACCCACCGGTGGACGAGGATATGCGTAAATCGTCGGCCATTGATCCAATCCGTGCCAAGCGGTCCAGTATAACACAGCCACCTGTTAGCAATCCATGAATGCGGGCCGCCATTGACCAAAGGGGCGGGTCACCCCACTATATAAAAATAATCTAATAAACAGGAGGAATCGCGTCATGCCCCATTTGCAGGTCAATGGTGAGGCCGTGGAAGTCAGCGAGGCCGGCTGGCTGGAGGATTGCCGGGTGTGGAACGAGGAGATCGCCAAGGCCATCGCCCAGGCCGAAGGGGTGACGCTGACCGACGAACATTGGGATGTCATCCGCGAGGCGCGGGCTTATTTCGAGGAATACGGACTGGTGGCCGAACAGCGGATATTCATGAAGCTGATGAAGGAGAAATTCGGCCCCGATCGCGCCACGCAGCAATATCTGTATCAGCTGTTTCCGCACGGCCCCTTGAAGCAAGGCAATAAAATCGCCGGCCTGCCCCGACCAAAGGGATGTTCCTGAGTACTTATGCTTGCCGGTGACTGACGGTTCGGGCTAAATGGCGGTATGGACAGCCGCCAACCAAGCCCGGCCGTTGGGCCCGCGCAGCCGCGCGACCTTGCCACCCATTTCATGGAATGTGGGGCGCTCAACACCAATTTGACCTTGGCTCCGGGCGAGCGCATGGTCATTACCGACGATTTCCTCGGCGGCCAGGTGGCTGATCTGACGGCCATTTCCATGGCCGCCATCGTCGCCCGTGACGGCATGGTGGCCAAGGCCGCCATCCTGCCCTTGGGTCTGGCCGCCAGCAGGCTGAAGGCATCCGAGCGGGTCAAGTACGAACGTCTGTTCGCCCTGATCGAGGAAACCGCCTTCGATTCGGGGGCGCGCGAATCCGCCGAGGCGCTGATCCATGCCAAGTTCCGCGACAACCAGATCAAGGATCTGGCGGCGGAGTTGGGCGGTACGGTGGGGCCGGCGCGTCAGCGCTACAAGGCCTTCCTCGACGTGGTCAAGCTGCTGGCCGAGCGTAAGATTTCCGAGGCGCTGTTCTTGGACGAATTCATGGACTTCACCCGCACGGTGGCCGGCAAGCTGGATTTCGGCATCTATTCCATGTGCCTGGATCGCCTGTTCGCCTCGGAACGCATTCCGCTGCTGGTCAAGGCCTCGCTTCTGCGCGAAATCTGCAAGTATCCGCCGCTGATCCGCAAGGAGCTGATCACCAACCTGCTGGCGGCCCCCAAGGCCGATGAGGAACTGGTGCGCTACGCCCGTGAGGAAGCCGCCAATGTGCTGACCCGTGAACAATTGACGGAAATCTTTCTGTTCACCACCTTGAAACGGGCCTGGGCAGCGCAAAAAGAACGCCTGCGTCCGGTTTAATCCCAAGACTTTCCGAGGTTCGCCCCATGCATGCCGTGGTCTGCCCCCAATTCGGCGCCGCGCTGGAACTGCGCGAGTTGCCCCCGCTGTCCCTGGCCGCCCATCAGGTGCGCATCCGGGTCGCCGCCGCCGGGGTCAATTTCGCCGATTCCCTGTTCATCCAAGGCAAATACCAGGAAAAGGTGGCGCCGCCTTTGGTGCCGGGCATGGAACTGGCCGGAACGGTGGAGCAGGTGGGCGCCGATGTCACCGAACTGGCGGTGGGTGACCGGGTCATGGCCAATGTCACTGGCGGCGGCTTCGCCAGCGAGGCGGTGGCCGATTGGACCGATGTCCACAAAATCCCCGATGCCATGGATTTCGTCACCGCCGCTGCCTTTCCGGTGGCTTACGGCACCTCGCATTTGGGTTTGCTGAAAGCGGCCTTGCGTCCGGGCGAGGTGCTGGTGGTGCATGGCGCTGCCGGCGGCGTCGGTTTGACGGCGGTGGAAATCGGTGCCGCCATGGGCGCCACCGTCATCGCCACCGCCGGCGGGGCGGAAAAAGTGCAAATCGCCCTCGATCACGGCGCCCATCACGGCATTGATTACAAGGCCGAGGACGTGCGGGCCAAGGTCAAGGAACTGACCGGCGGGCGCGGCGCCGATGTGGTTTACGATCCGGTCGGCGGTGAAATCTTCGACGCCAGTTTGCGCAGCATCGCCCCCGATGGCCGTATCCTGGTCATCGGCTTCGCCTCGGGCAGCGTGCCGCAGATTCCGGCCAATCATCTGCTGGTCAAGAACGTCACGGTGATCGGCTATTGGTGGGGCGCCTATCGCAAGCTCAATCCCCTGCTGGTGCGGCAAAGCATGAATGATGCACTGGACATGTGGGCGCAGGGCAAGCTGCACCCCCATGTCAGCCAGACCCTGCCGCTGGCCCAGGCGAGCGAGGCGTTGGCCTTGCTGAAATCCCGCGCGGTCAGCGGCAAGCTGGTGCTGACCATCTAGCCACGAACACAGCGGGCGAAATTGTTGATACGCAGCACGTCGCCTTGCGGGCCTGCCCCCTTGGGCAGGCGGGATTCGTCGCCGGCCTTGGGGCTGGACCGTTGCGCTCCGGCACCGTGCACGTCGGTCAGGACCATGGGGCCGGTTTGTTGCGGCCCCATGCCCATGCCGCCCATTCCCCCGCCGGGCGGCGGGCCGCCCATTCCACCACCGGGCGGGCCGCCCATTCCACCACCAGGCGGACCGCCCATGCGCCCGCCGCCGCCCAAATATCCCTGGGCCTTGCCAAAGGCGAAATAGACGGCGAAATCGCCGGGACGGCGCCCGTCCAGATGGCTGGTGGAGGACCAGAAATAGGGCCAATCGGGCCGACCTTCCTCGTCCTTGATACGGGTGATGGCAAAAATCGGATCGATGGCCGCCGAGTTGGTGGCAGCGGGGGCGCGGGAATAATCGACGATGCTGTGCAATTCCTTGGCATTGGGCAAGCGCCAGTCGTCGTGTCCGGCCAACCTCAATCCCTCGCACCAAGCCAGGGCCGCGGCCCAATCAAGGCCGCGTCCACTATCGGCCTTGCTCCAGGTCAGGCCGGTGGCGCGGTCGCTAATGCTGCCGTCCTTATTGTCGGTGAAGTCGTTCTTGCCGTAATCGGGGTTGCCGCGCACCAGCCGTAAGTACCATTGCCGATTGCCGGGACCGCCATCCTGGGGATAGCCCTTGATGCGCCCGTCGGCGAAGTTGACGCCGAAAAAGGCGCGATCGCGCCCCATCACCGTCCCCAGATAGGCGGTGGCGCTGATGTATTGGGCGTCGATGAAGCGCCCGACACTGGGATATTCAAAGCGAAACACCGCTTTATTCAGATAGGGCCGGGCATCGGCGGGGGCACCGGTCTGCGACGGCCCGGCGCTGCCGGTGGCACCGGAAAAATCCATCAGCGAATAGAGTTCCTTGATGGTCGGCACCCGCCAATCGGCATGGCCGCCGGTGCGCGCCGCCGCCGCCAGTGCCGGTGCCTGGGCCCAGGCGGAACGGCTGAAATCCTGCTGCCACATCAGGCCGGTGACCAGATCGCTGACGGTGCCGTCGCCATTGTCGCGATGGCCGGGCTGGCGACCGGCATAGGCGGCATCCTGCCCCGCCGGACCACCCCCGCAGCCGGGGCGCCCGTTTTGGTCGTAACATTGACGCTGGTTGGTATCGACAAGTGCGTAGGGATGCGGATCGGCCCAGGCGGAAGACGCCATCAACAGCGCGGCCAGCGTGATGCAATGTCTCATGGGTGGCCCCCTCCCCTTATTCGCCTTTCAGGTAAGTGAAATGGTCAACCCAAGCCCGCATTTCACAAATAGGTATTTTCTTGCCACCTATTTATGACATCTGCATTATATGTGCACTGCAACCGACACCGCCAGTCGCCGAACGGAAAGGGAAAAGGGAATGTCTGTTCTTGAGTGGCATGCCGGCTTGAACGTTGGTGTTGGCTTCATGGATGACGACCACGAGGTCGCCGCCGCCCAGATCAACGCCATGGCCGAAGCCGCGCTGCCCGCGCGCCTGGATGTGCTGCGCCAGTTCATCGACCATTGCCGCCATCACTTCGCCCGCGAAGAGGCGATGATGCAAAAGACCGGCTTTTTCGCCATGGGCTGTCACCAGGGCGAGCACGAACGGGTGCTGGCCGAACTGGAGGCGGTGCTGGCCAAGCTGGAAGCCGGCGATGCCCAGGATGGTTATTTCACCAAATCGCTGCCGGAATGGCTGATGATCCATCGCAACACCATGGATTTCGTCACCGCCCAATTCGCCCAACAGGCGGGGTTCCAGGCGGCCTGATCACCACGACGGCCAAGGGCGGTGGCAACGCCGCCCTTGCGCCCACGCCCGGCTGTGGTTAGGTTTCCATCGAAACGCAAACCATCAAGGCCGGCGCCCCATGGACATCATCCTGGAACCTTTGTTGACGGTGATTTATTTCGCCCTCGAGTTCTATTGGTATGTGGTCCTGGCCACCGTCATCTTTTCGTGGCTGCTGGCGTTCGGCGTCATCAACACCTATAACCACGCGGTCCGCACCATCGGCGACGTGCTGGCACGGCTGACCGAGCCGGCGCTCAAGCCGCTGCGCCGCTGGCTGCCCGATGTGGGCGCCGTCGATCTGTCGCCCATCGCTTTGTGGCTGATCATCTTGTTCCTGCAAATGGTGGTGAAGAAACTGCTGTTGGCGGTTCAGGGCTTTTGAGCCAAGTCCCCTACAGCGTCACCGCCCAGGGTCTGCGTGTCTTTATCCGCCTGACCCCCAAAGGATCACGCAACAAGATCGACGGCCTGGCCGCCGAGGCTGATGGCGGAATGGTGCTGAAGGCGTCGGTAACGGCGGTGCCCGAGGACGGCAAGGCCAATGCCGCGCTGATCAAGATGCTGGCCAAGGAATGGCGGGTGGCGAAATCGGATTTCGAGATCGTCGCCGGCGCCACCGACCGCCGCAAGACCGTGTTGATATCCGGCGACGGGGCCGAAATGGCCGCCCGCCTTGACCAATGGATGGCGAAACGATCATGACCCAGGCCAAGCTTATCGACGGCAACGCCTTTTCCGCCAATCTGCGCGAGGAAATCACCGCCCGCGTGCATGAGATCCGCGATTTCCACCACGTCACCCCCGGTCTGGCGGTGGTACTGGTGGGCGAGGACCCGGCCAGCCAGGTCTACGTGCGCAACAAGAACAAGCGCGCCGCCGAATGCGGCATGAAGTCGTTCGAGCACGTGCTGCCGGCGGATACCAGCGAACACCACCTGCTCAATCTGATCGAGGGTCTGAACGATGACCCCGAGGTTCACGGCATCCTGGTGCAATTGCCGCTGCCCAAGCACATCGACGCGCAAAAGGTGATCGAGACCATCCGCCCCGACAAGGACGTGGACGGCTTCCACCCGTGGAACGTCGGCATGCTGGCTTCGGGTGGCATCGGCATGATCCCGTGCACGCCGTTGGGCTCGTTGATGATGCTGCGCGACCATCTGGGGCCGTTGACCGGGCTCAAGGCCATCGTCGTCGGGCGCTCTAATATCGTCGGCAAGCCCATGGCCCATCTGCTGATCCGCGAAAGCTGCACCGTGACCATCGCCCATTCGCAAACCCGCGACCTGCCCGCCGAAGTGCGTGCCGCCGACATCGTCGTCGCCGCCGTCGGTCGCCCCGAGATGATCCGGGGCGACTGGATCAAGCCCGGCGCCACGGTGATCGATGTCGGCATCAACCGCATCGGCCTGCCCGACGGCAAGTCCAAGCTGGTGGGGGACGTCAAGTTCGACGAGGCGGTCAAGGTGGCCGGGGCCATCACCCCGGTGCCCGGCGGTGTCGGCCCCATGACCATCGCCTGCCTGCTGCGCAACACCCTGACGGCGGCGGCGCGGCTGCACCGTCTGGACATCCCCGAGGCCAATCCCTGGAACTAGGGCTTGCCCATCTTGGTGTGGCGGTGCTGGTCTTCCTGGTCAGTCACCGCCTGACCAACCATCCCGGCTTGCGCCGCCGGGCCGAGGCCCTTTTGGGCGGTGTCGCCGGTTTTTCCATCGCCTATTCCGTCCTGTCGCTGGCCTTGCTGGCTTGGATCATCGTCGCCTATCAGGCCGCCCCCACCGTTTTGCTGTGGGAACAGGCGCCGTGGATGCGTTGGGTGCCGCCCATCCTCATGCTGCCCGCCTGCCTGTTGCTGGCGGCGGGGATGACCAGTCCCAACCCGTTTTCCATCGGGCCGGGCAAGCGCGGGTATGATCCCGCCCATCCCGGCCTGCTGCGCCTGACCCGCCACCCCATCCTGTGGGGGCTGGCTTTGTGGGCCGGCGCCCATATGGTGCCCAATGGCGACGTGGCGGCATTGATGATCTTCGCCCCGCTGCTGGTTCTGGCGTTGATGGGGCCGCGTCTGCTCGACGCCAAGCGCCGGCGGGTCTTGGCCGATTGGGACCAATTGGCCGCGTTGACGGCGAAACTTCATCCGGCCCTGCTGGTGGAAATGGGCTGGCTGCGGCCCGTGGCCGGATTGGCGCTCTATGCGCTGCTGATCTGGCTGCATGCGCCGGTCATCGGGGCGTCGCCGTTGCCTTGAGGGGCATTTACCCCTAATGTCCGCACCATCATGACCGCTCTCATCTATCATATGTGCCGGGCCGAGGAATGGCAGGCCGCCCAGGCCTCCGGGCTTTATCCCGGCTCGTCCCAGGACGTGGCTGACGGCTTCATCCATTTCTCCACTGCGGAACAGGTGGTCGAAAGCGCCGCCAAGCATCGCGCCGGGCAAGCCGGCTTGCTGTTGCTCGCCGTCGATGTCGCCAGCTTGGGCGATGCGCTCAAATGGGAGCCCTCGCGCGGCGGTCAGCTGTTTCCGCATCTTTATGGGCCGCTGCCGACAGGCGCGGTCCGTTCGGCCCGAGAGCTGCCTTTGGGCGCCGACGGCCTGCATCTTTTCCCTGCCTTCGAGGACTGACATGGCCGATCTTTATTCCCTGGTGGGGCCGCTGTTGCGCAAGCTCGACCCCGAACAGGCCCATGGCCTGACCATCCGCGCCTTGAAATCGGGGCTGGTGCCGGGGCGCCGCGCCGTCTCTCATGCCAGCCTGGAACAGACCCTGTGGGGGCTGCGTTTCCCCAATCCGGTCGGCCTTGCCGCCGGCTTCGACAAGAACGCCGAGGTGCCCGATGCCATGCTGGGCCAGGGCTTCGGCTTTGTCGAGATCGGCTCGGTGACGCCCCGGCCGCAGCCGGGCAACCCCAAGCCGCGCATGTTCCGGCTGACCGAGGATCTGGCGGTGATCAACCGCATGGGCTTCAACAATGAAGGCCTCGACGCGGTGGCGGCACGCCTGCAACAGCGTCCGCGCGTCGGCATCGTCGGTGCCAATCTGGGCAAGAACAAGGAGACCGAGGACGCCGCCTCCGATTACGAAAAAGGCGCGTCACGGCTGGCGGCCTATTGCGATTACATGGTCATCAACGTGTCGTCGCCCAACACGCCGGGCTTGCGCGCCTTGCAGGGCCGCGACCAGTTGGAGGGTTTGGTGGGGCGTACCCGCACCGCCCTTGATCTGGCCAGCGAGGGGGCCAAGCGCCCGCCGCTGTTGCTGAAGATCGCCCCCGATCTCAACGACGAGGATCTGGCCGACATCGCCGCCGTGTCCGTCGCCGGCAGTCTGGACGGGCTGATCGTCTCCAACACCACCATCGCCCGGCCCGACAGCTTGCAAAGCCCCGAGGCGAAGGAGACCGGCGGCCTGTCCGGTGCGCCCTTGCTGGCGCCGTCCACCGCCGTGCTCTCCCGCATGTATGCGCTGACCGAAGGCAAGTTGCCGTTGGTCGGTGCCGGCGGCATCGCCTCTGCTGCCGACGCCTATGCCAAGATCAAGGCCGGGGCGTCGCTGGTGCAGGTTTATTCCGCCCTGGTCTATCAGGGCACCGGTCTGGTCGAGCGCATCAACAAGGGGTTGATCGCATTGCTGGCCGCCGACGGCTTCACCTCCATCACCCAGGCCATCGGCGCTGACCACCGGGGGAAAGCATGAGTATACCGCTGATTTCCGGCCTGTCGGCTATCGCCGACCAGGCCGACGCCTTCATCCTGGATTTGTGGGGCGTGGTCCATGACGGGGTCGAGGCCTATGCCGGTGCCCGCGACACCCTGGTGGCTTTGCGGGCGGCGGGCAAGCAAAGCCTGCTGTTGTCCAATGCGCCGCGCCGGGCCGAGGCCCTGGTCGAGCAATTGGCCCGCATGGGCATCGAGCGCGCACTTTATGATTATGTGCTGTCCTCGGGCGAGGCGGTGCATCTGGAACTTCAGGCCCGCACCGACCCGTTCTATGCGGGTTTGGGCCGCAATCTCTATCACATGGGGCCGGAACGCGACGTCAACGTGTTCGAAGGCCTGGATTACGTCGCCGTCGATCTGGCCCATGCCGATTTCATCCTCAACACCGGCCCCTGGGACGTGGAGGAAACGGTGGAGGATTACGTGCCGGCGATGAAGCAGGCGTTGGAGCGCCGTCTGCCCATGGTCTGCGCCAACCCCGATCTGGTGGTCATGCGCCAGGGCCAGCCGGTGGTCTGCGCCGGCGCCCTGGCCGAACGCTATGCCGAGATGGGCGGAATCGTCTCCATGCGGGGTAAGCCCGATCCGGCCATCTATGTCCAGGCGCTGAAGATTCTGGGCCTGCCGGCCTCGCGGGTGATGGCCGTCGGCGATGCCCTGCACACCGATGTACGCGGCGCCAATCAGGCCGGTCTGGCCGGGGCGGTGTTCGTCACCCAGGGCATTCATGCCAAGGATCTGGGCATCAAGCCCGGCGATAATCCGACCCAGGATCGCTTGGACCACTTCGTCGCGGCCCATGGCGATGTGCCCGCCGCCGCCATTCGCACGTTTATCTGGTAGGGGAAAGACCATGAAGCACGAAACCGACGTTGTCGTCGTTGGCGCCGGCCCCGCCGGCCTGTTCGCGGTGTTTCAATGCGGCATGGTGCGGCTGAAATGCCATGTGGTCGACGCGCTCGACGCCGTCGGCGGCCAATGCGCGGCGCTTTACCCGGAAAAGCCCATCTATGACGTACCGGCCCAGCCCAGCATCCTGGCCGCCGATCTGATCGACCAGTTGCAGGCCCAGGCGGCGCCGTTCAGTCCCACCTATCATCTGGGTCGGCAGATGACCGGCCTGGACAAGGCGGAGAACGGCTGGCGCTGCAGCTTGTCCGATGGCACCGAGATCATGGCCAAGGTGGTGATCGTCGCCGCCGGCAGCGGCGCTTTCGGCCCCAACCGCCCGCCCCTGGACGGCTTGCAGGTCTATGAGGGCCAGGGCCAGGGAAGGGGCGTCAATTACTTCGTCACCCGGCGCGAGGATTTTCGCGGCAAGAAGGTGGTGATCGCCGGCGGCGGCGATTCCGCTGTCGATTGGGCCATTTCGCTGTCGGAACTGGCGGCTAGCGTCCAGGTGGTGCACCGCCGCCCCAAGTTCCGCGCCGCCCCCGAATCAGAGGCCAAGCTGAAGGCGCTGTCGGAATCGGGTAAGATCGAGCTGGTGGTGCCCTATCAACTGCACGGCCTGGGCGGTGCCAATGGTCAGTTGCACAGTGTCATCGTCGCCACCTTGGACGGCCAGACCCGCACCTTGGCCGCCGACGTGCTGCTGCCGTTCTTCGGTCTGGCGACCGAGCTTGGCCCCATCGCCCAATGGGGGCTGGCCATGGACAAGAACGTCATCAGCGTCGATCCGGCCAGCATGCAGACCAGCGTCCCCGGTATTTTCGCCGCCGGCGACATCTGCACCTATCCGGGCAAACTGAAGCTGATCCTGTCCGGCTTCGCCGAAGCGGCGCGCGCCGCCCACTCGGCCTATGAAGCCGCCCATCCGGGCGAGGCGCTGCATTTCGAGCATTCCACCAGCATGGGTGCACCGGGCAAATAGGGTTGATTGTGCACGGCCTTATGGCAGGGTCGGCGGACACATCCAGCAGTAACGCGGATTTTTAATTTTATCCGCGCCCATCCGTGCCGCCCGCGCAAGCGGGCAATCCGTGTTCATCCGTGTTGCGGCAGGTTTTATCCATACCCACGGCCGTGGGGCTGCGCAGTTCCCCCTACCCCCGCAGCCGTCGGTACAAGGTGTTGCGGCTGATGCCCAGGCGCTTGGCCGCTTGCGACATGTTGCCGCCGCAGGCCTGCACCGTCTGTTCCATCAGGCTGTCGGACAAAGTGCGGAGGTCACCGGTGACCGTATCGGCGGCGACCGGTTTCTGCCCCAGATCCTCGATCAGGTCGTCGGGTAAGTGCCGCCAGCGGATGCGGGTTTCCCCCGGCTCCAGCAAGGCGCAGGCGGTGCGCAGCACATTGGCGAGCTGGCGGATATTGCCGGGCCAGCCATGGGCAGCGAAGCCAGCGGCCACCTGATCGGACAAGGCCACCCCACCGCCCGGTTCGATCTGGTCCAGCAAGCGTGCCGCCAGGGTCAACAGGTCCGAGCGTTGGCGCAACGGCGGCAAGCTCAGGGTCAGGCCGTTCAGGCGATAATACAGATCGGCGCGGAAGCGGCCTTCGGCCATGGCCTGTTTCAGTGGCTGATGGGTGGCGGCGATCAGGGCGAAATCCACGCTGACCGGCTTGGCTCCGCCCAACGGCACCACCTGACGGTCCTGCAACACCCTGAGCAGGCGGCTTTGCAGACTGGCCGGCATGTCGCCGATTTCATCGAGGAACAGCGTGCCGCCCTGGGCCTGACGGATGCGGCCCGGACATCCTTCCTTGCGGGCGCCGGTAAAGGCGCCGGGGGCATAGCCGAACAGTTCCGCCTCGATCAAATGTTCCGGCAGGGCGGCGCAATTGACGGCGACGAAGGGCGCCTTGGCCCGCGGGCCGCAGGCATGCACCGCCTGGGCGAAAACTTCCTTGCCCACTCCGGATTCGCCCAGCAGCAGCAAGGGAATGGCCTTGCCCGCCACCTTGCGGGCCCGCGCGATCGCCAAGGCCATGGTTTCGTCACCGCTGTCCAGGGCCGACAGGGCATCACGACGGGGGCTGGCGGACATGGCGGTGCTGCTGTGCCGTCTGGGCGGCGGCTCGACCCGCAGGAACAGGCGCTGGCCGCCTTGGGCGTCGGCCAGCAAGGGCGCGCCGGGATGGGTATGGCCCCACTCCAGCAGCCGATCCAAATCCACATGCAGGCGCTGCCCCAGGCGCACCTGCCCCAACTGGTCGTGACGCAGGTTCAGCAAGACGGTGGCGGCGCGGTTGGCGCCGATGATGCGGCCATCGCTGCCGATGGCCAGCAGGCCTTCGGCCAAAGTGCCGATGCCGTCGGGCTGGGGATGCAGACGCAGGCGCAAGGCGGCTTCGTGTCGGGCCTCGAACAGACGGTTCTCGATCATGTGGGCGGCGGCGCTGACCAGACCGGCCGTATGCGGATGGCGTGAACGGCGGTGGCCGGAAATGTCCAGAACCCCCAGCAACTGACCGTCGGGTCCGGCGACCGGGGCGGCGGCGCAGGTGAGAAAGCCGTTGTGATCAAGGAAGTGCTCGCCGCCATGGACGCTGACCGCCGCCGCCTCGGCCAAGGCGGTGCCGATGGCGTTGGTGCCGCGATGGCTTTCATGCCACGAAGCGCCGGGCCTCAGCGCTACACGCTCGGCCCGGTTGAGGAAATCGGCATCGCCCAGGGTTTCCAGCAACACGCCGTGTTCGTCGGCCAGGATGACCATGGAGCCGGAGCCACGGGTCTGGGCGTGCAGATATTCCATCACCGGCCGTGCCCGGGTGACCAATTCGCGCCGGCGCTCCACCGCCTGCGACAATTGCGGCGCCGACAGATGCGGCGTTTCGTCGCCGCGCCACGGTGTCAGCCCGGCGCCCAGGCTGCGTTGCCACGATTGGGCCACCAGCGGGTTGACCAGACCCACCGGCGGCATCTGTCCGCATTCCAGCAGATGGCGGGCATGGCGCAGGGCCTGCCCGGGGGCGTGCCCCTTGGCGATCTCCATCTCGCGTTCTCCCTGACGGCGCGGCTTTGGCGCCGCTGCCTTTATGGGGCAAGTGTCGAAGAGGGCCGGGGGCGAAAGCAAGCAAAACCTGGGTGTGCGCCGCAACTGTCCCGTTTTGACACACTGTCCCCGGATGGCACAGGATGCGGTGGCAGTAAGTCGTTGAAATTAAATGATTTACCCTTGGCACACGCTGTGCGGAGAAAAGGCCGATCCCGCAGCAAGCGGGACAAACCATCCAGGGAGGATTTCCATGCTCTATGCCGCGCCCGGCACCGCCGAAGCCCCGGTTCAGTTCAAGCCCCGCTACGACAATTTCATCGGCGGCAAGTGGGTCGCCCCGGTCAAGGGCGAGTATTTCGACAACGTCACCCCGATCACCGGCAAGGTGTTCTGCCAAGCGGCGCGGTCCACCGCCGAGGATATCGAACTGGCCCTTGATGCCGCCCACGCCGCCGCGCCCAAATGGGGCCATACCAGCGTCGCCGAGCGCGCCTTGGTGATGAACCGCATCGCCGATTGCATGCAAGCCAATCTGGAAAAGCTGGCCTATGCCGAAAGCGTCGATAACGGCAAGCCCATCCGCGAGACCCTGGCCGCCGACATGCCGCTGGCCATCGACCATTTCCGCTATTTCGCCAGTTGCATCCGTGCCCAGGAAGGCAGTCTGGCCGAGCTGGATGCCGACACGGTGGCCTATCACCTGCACGAGCCCTTGGGCGTGGTCGGCCAGATCATCCCGTGGAACTTCCCCATCCTGATGGCGGTATGGAAGCTGGCCCCGGCTATCGCCGCAGGCAATTGCGTGGTGCTGAAACCGGCGGAGCAGACCCCTGTCGGCATCATGGTGCTGATGGAACTGATCGCCGATATCCTGCCGCCCGGCGTCATCAACGTGGTCAACGGCTTCGGCGTCGAGGCCGGCAAGCCGCTGGCGTCGTCGCCCCGCATCGCCAAGATCGCGTTCACCGGCGAGACCACCACCGGTCGGTTGATCATGCAATATGCCAGTCAGAACCTGATCCCGGTCACCTTGGAACTGGGCGGTAAGTCGCCCAACATCTTCTTCCCCGATGTCGCCGCCGCCGATGACGATTTCTTCGACAAGGCCATCGAGGGCTTCGTCATGTTCGCCCTCAATCAGGGCGAGGTGTGCACCTGCCCGTCGCGCGCGCTGATCCACGAAAGCCTGTACGACCGTTTCATGGACCGTGCGCTCGCCCGCGTCGGTGCCATCAAGCAGGGCAACCCGCTCGATACCAGCACCATGATCGGCGCCCAGGCGTCGTCGGAACAGTTGGAAAAGATCCTGTCCTACATGGCCATCGGCAAGGAAGAGGGGGCCACCGTACTGGCCGGCGGCGGCGCCGCCGATCTGGGCGGCGAGCTTTCCGGCGGCTATTACGTCAAGCCCACGGTGTTCAAGGGCCATAACCGCATGCGCATCTTCCAGGAGGAAATCTTCGGCCCCGTGGTGGCGGTGACCACCTTCAAGGACGATGACGAGGCCCTGCATCTGGCCAACGACACCTTGTACGGCCTGGGCTCGGGCATCTGGACCCGCGACGGCAACCGCGCCTATCGCTTCGGCCGCGGCATCAAGGCCGGGCGGGTGTGGACCAATTGCTATCACCTGTACCCGGCCCATGCCGCCTTTGGCGGTTACAAGCAATCGGGTATCGGGCGCGAAACTCACGCCATGATGCTGGACCATTACCAGCAGACCAAGAACCTGCTGGTCAGTTACAGCCCTAAGGCCCTGGGCTTCTTCTGATCCCCCCCTGCTGCCCCGGAGCCATCGGTTCCGGGGCTTTTTTCCGGAAGGGTGCGGCCATGGTCGAACGGGTGATCGCCACTGATGCGGCGCTGGCGTTGATCGCGCGGTTGAAGGTCAAACATGGGGATTTGATGTTCCACCAATCGGGGGGCTGCTGCGACGGCAGCGCCCCCATGTGTTATGCCCTGGGCGAGTTCCTGGTCGGCGATGCGGATGTGTTGCTGGGGCATGTGGGCTGCTGCCCGTTCTATATGGGCCGCGCCCAGTTCGAGTATTGGCGCCATACTCAGCTGATCATCGACGTGGTACCGGGACGCGGCGGCATGTTCTCGCTGGAGGGGCCGGAAGGCCTGCGTTTCCTCACCCGGTCGCGGGTGTTCAGCGACGCCGAGGCGGCGGAACTGGATTAAGCCCGCGCGGCGTTCCGCGTATAACAAAAAAAACCGGCCCCCAGAACGGGGACCGGTTATCCAGTTTGCGCGGTAAAAGGTTTAACGCTTGATGCGGACCAGTTCGTCCAGCATTTCGTCGGCGGTGGTGATGATCTTGGCCGCCGCCGAGTAAGCGCGCTGGGTGACGATCATGGTGGTGAATTCCTCACCGATATCCACGGTCGAGGCTTCCAGCGACGAAGCGTTGATCTGGCCGGCACCGGCCGAACCGGCGCCACGCAAGGTCGGCTCGCCCGAGAAGTCGGTACCGATGAAGACGTTGCCCGACAGGCTTTGCATGCCGTTGGGGTTGACGAAGGTGGCCACCGGGATCTGGAACACCGCGCGGGTGACGCCGTTGTCGAACAAGGCGGTGACGATGCCGTCGGAGCCGATGGAGACGCCGGCGAAATTGCCGAACTTGGCGCCGTTCTGGTTCCAGTAGCCCAACTGATAATCGCCGTCCAACTGGCTCATGCCGTCGCGGATGTCCAGATTGCCGAGGAAGAAGCCGATGGAATCGGTGCCCGACATGTCGTTGGAGCCGTTGGCCCAATCCACGTCGATGAAGGCGACGTTGATTTCCTTGGGCGTGCCGTCGCCGTTGAATTCGATGGCATCTTCGCTGGTGTTGCCGGTGATGTTGATGGCGGCGACGGTGAAGCCGTCGGTACCACTGGGGTCTTGGCCCTGCAGGGTGGCCGAGTTGCCGTCGGACAAATCCAGGCTGTCCAGGCCGGCGACGGTGATGGCGTCGACGCCGTCACGTTGGCGGAAGATCAGCGAGTCGGTGCCGGCCAAGCGCTCGGCATAGACGATGCCGTCGGTGGTCTTGCTGGTCAGCGCCGTGGCGCTGTTGCCATCCCGCCAACTGGCCGTCGCCATGGCGCCGGTTCCGGCGACGTCGAAGGTCATGGCGTTTTCGCTGTAGATATGCAGCTTGCCATTGGTGCCGTTGGCGAAAGCCTTCAACCCCAGGGCCGAGAACGTGGTGCTGGCGTTCAGGGCGGCGGCGGCGGCGCTGGCGCTGGCGGTACCCTGGACCAGGGTGCTGAGGTTGGTGGTGGTACCATTGATGGTCACCGAGAAGGTGTCGGCAGCGCCGACCGCACCGGGGATGGAAACCGCCAGGGAATTGTATTCTAGATTGAAGGCACGCTTCATTTCACCGGCCAGGGCATCGACGAAGGCGCCGGTATTGGCGGTCGAACCGGGATCGGCGTAGAAGGTGCCGGCGGTGGCGCCCGAGGTGCCGGAGGTGGTGTTGAAGGTATAGGTGGTGCCGTTGATGGCGGTGGTCAGCGCGCCGGTGGTCTTGGGTTCGCCCAGGAAATCCAGGCGGCCCATGGCCGAATAGACGGTGCTGCTGTCCTTCTTCAGGCTCATGCTCTTGGCGCCCACCGGCGGCACGCCTTCCAGATCCCAGCGGTTCTGGGCCACCTTGGACCAGCTGAACTGCACGGTGGCGTCGCCACCCAAGCTGTCATAGATGGTCACCGGCTGCTTGAAGATGTCGCCCACGTCGGAATTGTTGGGCAGGTTGGCGCCCATGCGCAGGTTGCGGGTCTGCGACGCGGTGCCGCCCACTTCGTTCATGTTGAGCGGGCGCAGGTGATCGGCCGACACCACGTTGTCGTTGATGTAGACGGTGTTGCCGGTGTCGTCCTTGTAGGCCTTCATGAAGACGTTGTTGCCGACGGTGACCTGGGACGCCTGTTGCGAATTGTCCCAGCTCATCAGCGGCCAGCCCTGCATGTACCAGCCCGAGACGTTTTGCAGATAACCTTCCGAGTCGACCTTGAACGAGCCGGCACGGGTATAGGCGAACATGTCGCCGTTTTCCGGCTTGGCGGCTTCGTTGACGATGAAGAAGCCCTGGCCCGACATGCCGATATCGGTGGACGAGTTGGTGGCCTGCAACAGACCCTGGACGTCGACGCCCTGGCGCGGCTTGGATTGCACGCCACCGGGGGAATAGGCGGTGATCGAGGTCTGCTTGGTCACCAGCGTCTGGAAGTTCACCCTGGCGCCTTTATAGCCGACGGTGTTGACGTTGGAGATGTTGTCCGAGATGGCACCCATGGCCGACGATTGAGACGCCAGACCGGAAACGCCAGAGAAGAGAGCGCCGTATAAGCTCATGATGTCCTCCTAAAAACTTCCGGTTCCGGCTCAGTTGGCCGCGGCGGTGGCTGTGGTTTTTTCACGAACGGTCAAGATGTCTTCAACCTTGGACACGACCTTGCCCATGGCGATCAGGGTCTCGGTCGAGTCGGACGCCACGTCGGTCACCCGACCGTAGACGGTGGTGCCCACTTCCATGGTCTCGCCCTCGGCATTGGTGGCGTTGATCTCGATCTTGTAGGCGCCGTCTTCGACCACCTTGCCGGTGGTGTCACGGCCATCCCAGGCCATCTCGGTGCGTCCGGCGGCGGTCTTGGCCGTCAGGTTGGCGATCAGCTTGCCCGAGGTGTCCTTGATGGCGACGGTGATCGAGCGGGCGTCTTCCGGCAGGGTGTAGCTGAAGGCGGCCTTGCCGTCTTGCAGCGGCACCGCCGATGCGGCGACCTCGATGGTGTGGCCGATATAGGCGATGGCCTGGGCCTTGGTGTTGGTCTGCGTCACCGAGATCAGATTCTCCAGGTTCTTGTTGGAGGCGATCTGCTGTTCCACCGCCGAGAACTGCACCAACTGGTTGGTGAATTCGGTGGAATCCATGGGTGACAGCGGGTCCTGGTTTTTCAGCTGAACGGTCAGCATGGTCAGGAAGGTGTCGAAATTCTCGGCCAGGCGGGTGCCGCTGTTGGCCGCGTTATTGGACGCCCCGGTGCTTTCGATGCCGGTGATGGACATGATCTTGTTCCTTACACCTGGATGTCCACGCCCGAGCGACCGCCGGCGAAGCGTGCCTGGGCTTGGGCGGCGGCGCCGCTTTGGGTGGCGTCAAGACCGCCGGCGGCGGCCAGGGCGGCACGGCGCGAACGCCGCGAGGTGTTCTGGTCCTGGGCGGCCTGCTGCTGGCCTTCGCCGCGCAGGTTGAAGGTCAGCGAGCCGGCATCGGTCTTGAAACCGGCATCCGACAAGGCCTTTTCCAGGGTGCGCGAGTCGTTCTTCAGCATGGCCAGGGTGTCCTTGTTGTCGGCGGTAACCACGCCCGATACCGACCCGTCCTTGGCCACGTCCAGCTTGACCTCGATCGAGCCCAGCTCGACCGGCTTCAACTGCACCTTGATGGTGTCGCCATTGGCGCCTGCCTTGGCGATCTGGACCTTGACCTGATCCATCACTTCCTTGGCCTGGGGCATTTGCTGCGGGCGCGGCGCCTGGGCGGCCTGGGCCTGGGCAGTCTTCGCCGCCGCCTGGGTGCCGCTGGCGCCGTTGAGGCCCGCGACCGCCTGGGTCTGGTTGCCGCCGTTGCCCGCCGCTTGCGGCTGGCTGGCGGTTTCCGCCTGGGCGGCGGCCAGGGCAGCGACCATGGGGCGGATTTCGGCGGCCTTGTTCAGCAGGGTCGGATCCTGGCCGGCAGCGCCGGCATTCTGGGCGGTCTGGCCGCCATTGGCCTGGGGCTGGCTGCCGGTCTGACCGCCATTGCCCTGACCCGGCAGCGGCACTTCGATGCCGTCCACGTCCTGGGTCAACAGCACTTCAGCGGTACCCACGGTCGGCTGCACCGGGCGGGTGGCTTCCGACACCTTGACCTGCACGTTTACCTGGGCGCCGGTATCGTCGAGGCTGGCGGCCAGGGCATCGGCCTGGGCCTGGGCGGCGGCGTTCTTGTCGCCGTGCTGCTGGGCGCTCTTGGCCTTGGCGGCATTCTGTCCGGCGGCGGCGGCATTGACGTCAACGGTCTCGACCTCGCCATCGGCGTTCTGGGCGCCGGCATTTTGCGGGTCGGTCTGGTTCTGCGCCGCCTTGTTGGTGTCATCGGCAATTTTTTCCCCACCATTCTGCTCGACCATCTGGGGGCCACCGGCTTCGGTGGTGGTGTCGGCGACCTGGGTGGTTTGCGGCTGGACCGGGGCGGCGATGACGACCGCTTCGGTCTGGGAGCCGGCATTGGCGTCGGTGGTCACCTGCGGCTGGGTTTCCTCGGCCACGGTTTCGGTGGTGGCTTCAGCCTTGGGTTGCGCCTGCTGGTCGCTGTCGTCCTGGGGGGCGGCGTCACTGGAATCGGTGACCGTCTTGGTCTCGGATTCGTCGGCCTTGACCTCGGTCCGGGTGTTGTCGACCTTGTCGGAACGCTCGGTTTCCTTGGCTTCCGTCCGCTTGGGCTTGTCGACGGCCTTGGCCTGGGGGCGGCTTTCGTCGGTCTGCCGATCGAACACCTTCTTCAACGCCTTTTCCGCCGCGGGCACGCCGGCGGCGCCGGCGCTGACCTGCGAACCGGCCTTGCTCAGGACGGCGAGAAATTCGTCGGTGGCGGACGAGGCGGACTTGCCATTCGACGCCGACATGTTCGTCTGCTCGAAAATCCGCTGATTGATGGAATAGACCGTCATGATCCGGTTCCCCGTAGTAAAGCCAAATGCCGCGTTCTTCTTTGCAGGCACCGTGCCAAACAACAGAAACCATAAAAATCAATATGTTATGGTATTTCGAGAGGGGTGGGGACGTCGGAGCGGGGCAGATTCTGCCGGGCGTTCGGGAAAAGCCTGCCGGTCAGTGGCGGGAATCGCCGTTTTCGTCGTCACGTCCCAGGCTCATGATGCCGACGCCCATGCCGACGCTGCCGAAGGTGACGAACAGGCCGAAGAAGAACAAGGCGATGACGGTGACGGTGTGGTTGGACTCGCGCGCCATGGTCCAGATATTGCCCATGTTGGTGGCCAGGACCATGATGCCGAAGGTGGCCCCCGCCGCCAACCCATAGAACAGATGGGTGGCCAGGAAGGTCAGGGCTTCTTTTTCCTTGCGATGCAGGGTCATGGCGGCCTCGAACAGCAGGACCAGCCTGATTATAGCCATTCCCGCAGCAAAGCCACCAGGGGGATGTCGGCGGGCGGCATGGGCAGTGCTGCCAAGCCCGAGGCGCGGACCCATTTCAGCATCTGGCCTTCGCGCGCCTGCGGCTCGCCCCGCCACTGGCGGATGGCGTAAAGCGGCATCAACAAATGGAAGGTATCGTAATCGTGGCTGGCGAAAGCCATGGCGGCCAGGCAGCTTTCGCCCACGTCGATTCCCAGTTCCTCGGCCAGTTCGCGCACCAGGGCCATTTCCGGTGTTTCACCCGCCTGGACCTTGCCGCCGGGAAACTCCCACAGACCCGACATGCTTTTGCCCGGCGGACGGCTGGCCATCAACACCCGGCCATCGGCGTCGATCAGCGCCGCCGCCGCCACCAGCAGCATGGGGCGGGCGGCGTGATGGGTGCGCCAATCCTGGGCCGTCAGTTGGAACTTGGGCGAATCGATGACGCAGCCGCCGCGGGCCGGCATGGCGCAATCATGGCGTCCGGCGGCGGTGAAGCCGACTTTTTCCAGCACGCGCATGGAGGCGGTGTTGTCGGGATGAACGGCGGCCCACAGACTTTCATAGCCCAAATCGGCGAACAGATGGCGGCACAGGCGGCGCAGCGCCTCGGTGCCATAGCCCTCGCCCCAATAGGCGCGGCCCAGCCAATAGCCCAGTTCGGGGGTGCCGTCGCCATCTAGGCCAATGCCCATGCAGCCGATCAGGTGACGATCAAGGCTGCGTTCCAGCCCCAGCACCACGCCCAGTCCGGCCAGACGGCGGTTGTCCTGGTTGGTGATGAAGCCCAAGGCATCCGCCTCGGTATAGGGATGGGGGATATTGGCGGTATGGCGCACCACCTCGGGGTCATTGGCCAGTTCGGCCAGACGTGGCGCGTCGGCCGTGGTCAGCAGCCGCAGCTTCAACCGCGCCGACAGCAAGGGGGCGCCGCGCCAGATGCTGGCCGCCGACCAGCATCCGCCCAACCCGCTGGCCTCGCGCCCACTCACGTGCGATACGAGCCGTTGATGTCGATATAGGCGTGGGTCAGGTCGCAAGTCCATACCGTGGCGCGACCTTTGCCGATGCCCACATCGGTTTCGATGACGATGTTCTGACCTTTCATATGGGCAGTCACCGGCGCCTCGTCATAGCCGGGCACCACTTGGCCGTCCTTGGCTACCTGCACACCGCCGATGGCGATGGACAATTTGTCGCGGTCGGCCTTTTCGCCGGATTTGCCCACGGCCATGACCACGCGGCCCCAATTGGCGTCCTCGCCGGCGATGGCGGTCTTGACCAGGGGCGAATTGGCGATGGAAAGCGCGATGGTCTTGGCGGCGCGGTTGCCGGCGGCACCGGTGACGGTGACCTCGACGAACTTGGTGGCGCCTTCGCCGTCCTTGACCACCTGATGCGACAGGTCGAGCAGCAGGTCGAACAGCTTGGCCTTGAAATCCTTCAGCCGTTTGTCGGACGCATCCTTGACGCTGTCATGACCGGCCTTGCCGGTGGCGAACAGCAGCAGCGTGTCCGAGGTCGAGGTATCGCTGTCGACGGTGATGGCGTTGAAGGAACGGTCGGCGCCCTTCTTCAGCAAGTCCTGCAACACGTCGTGCGGCAGGTTGGCGTCGGTAAAGATGAAGGACAGCATGGTGGCCATGTCGGGGGCGATCATGCCGGCGCCCTTGGCGATGCCGTTGATGGTGACGACCTGGCCATCGATGGTGGCGGTACGGGTCGCCCCCTTGGCGAAGGTGTCGGTGGTCATGATCGCCTTGGCCGCTTCGTGCCAATAGGCTTCGGTCAGCTTGGCCCGCGCCGCCGGCAGGTTTTCGGTGATCCGTTCGTCCGGCAGCACCACGCCGATGGTGCCGGTGGAGGCGACGAACACCTCGGATTTCTTGCAGCCGAATTCCTTGGCCGCGGCTTCCACCGTGCGTTCCACCGAGGCCACGCCGGCGGCGCCGGTGAAGGCGTTGGCATTGCCGGAATTGACGATCAGCAACCGGGCCGAGCCCTTGGCCGAGGCCTCGCGGCACCAATCCACCGGGGCCGAGCAGGTGAGCGAGCGGGTGTAGACACCGGCCACCTTGGTGCCGGCATCCATTTCCACCAGCAACAGATCGGTGCGGCCTTTATAGCGGATGGCGCATTCATGGGTAGCCAGCCGGATTCCGGCGAGGGTGGGCATCACCGGAAAAGCGCTGGGGGCGAGGGGCGAAACGGTGGCGGACATGACGCGGCTCCAAAAGCAAAGGGCGGCGACGAAGGTGCCTCGTCGCCGCCCGTGTTGTAAAATGAAATTACTTCTTGGCGCCCTGATTGCCCTCGCGGTCGTACAGCGTGACCTTGGCCTTGGAACGGACATCGCCGACCAGCTTCTGCGCCAGCTTTTCCGCCAGTTCCTCGCGGATGGCCGGGGTGGCCTGTTCCAAGGTCGGCGGCGTCGCCTGGCGGCGGTCTTCCACCTTGATCACATGCCAGCCGAACTGGCTTTGCACCGGGGCTTCCGACAGGTCGCCGACCTTCATGGCGAAGGCGGCACCCGAGAATTGCGGCACCATTTCGCCCTGGGCGAAATACCCCAGATCGCCGCCGTTTTGCTTGGCCGACGGATCCTTGGACTTGGCCTTGGCGGTCTCGGTGAAGTCGGCACCCTTCTTCAACTCGGCGATCACCGCCTTGGCCTGATCCTCGGTCTCGGTCAGGATGTGGCGGGCGCGCACTTCCTCTTCCGGCTTGGCATTGGCCAGATAGCCGTCATAGGCGGCCTTGACGGCGGCGGGGGTGATCTCGGCCTTGAGATGCTTGTTCATCCACATCTTGACCAGCACCTGCTGATAGAGCTGCTTGACCTCGGGGTCCTTGTCGAGGCCTTCCTTCTTGGCCTGCTCGGCCACCAGCATGTTGTTGACGACCATGTCCTGCAACGCCTCGAATGGCGCCTGGGCGGCCAGTTGCGGCGGCAGCGACCGCTGATAATTGGCCAGATCGGATTGCAGGATCTTGGTGCCGTTGACCTCGGCCACCACCGGGTTCTTGTCGGCGGCCTGGGCGGGGGCGGCGGCGACGGCCAGCACCAGGGCGAACGGGGCGGCGAAAGCGGCGGCGAATGACGTTTTCATGCTTGTCGTGTCCTTGCGGGATGCAGGGGTTTTTGCGGGCGGAATGCCCATGCGGTTGAACCACAACCGGGCCGGCAGTACAAGGGGCTGGTGTTTTCAATATGGCGGCTGGTCCGGTGCATGGGGTGGTGCTAGACTGAATTTGCGCGAAAGTGGAAGGGTTGGCATGGATGCGCGTATAACGAGTATAGGTTCCATTGCCCTCCGTATGGCTCTTGGCTATGCGGTTTTTGGCTGCGTGTGGATTTTGGGCTCCGATCACGTCGTTGCGATTTTGTTCCAGGATCCGGCCTCGCTGACCATCGTGCAAAGCTGGAAGGGGTTGTTCTTCGTCCTGCTGTCGTCGGTGCTGATCTTCGCCATGGGCGCGTTTTTCATGCGGGCGCTGGCCGCGTCGGAATATCGCTATCGCAGTCTGTTCGCCGACAGCCCCGAGGCCTTGGTCATCTACGACCTGGACAGCTTGCTGATCGTCGATGCCAACGCCGCCGTCGGGCGTCTGTTGGGCCATGATTCCACGGCCATGATCGACCGTCTGGTCAGCGATTTCATGCCTCAGCCCACCACCGATGCGCTGACCCGGTCGCTGCCGCGCCTGCGCGAATTATCGCAATCCACCGCCGTCTGGCGCTTGCGGCACCAGGATGGGCGTGAGCTGGATATCTCCATCCACGGTCAGACCTATCTGGAAAAGGGGCGCCGTCTGCGCCAGGTGTTGCTGATCGACATCACTGCCCGCGTCCGCGCCGAGACCGAATTGCTGCGTACCTTGGACGAGTTGGCCAGTACCAACGAACGCATGCGTGAGTTGGGGCATGCCATTTCCCACGATCTGCAAGAACCGTTGCGCCAGATCACCAGTTTCGTCCAATTGCTGGAGCGGCGTTATGCCGACCGCCTGGACGCCGAGGCCACTCAGTTCATCGGCTATGCGGTGGAAGGGGTGGCGCGACTGAAGACGCTGTTGGCCGATGTCGAGGACTTTACCGTGCATACCGGTCCGCAGCCGGAAAGCGTTGCCGCCAACGCGGTGATCGACACGGTATTGAATGACCTGGAGCGCTCCATTGATGGCGCCCACGCCCAGGTGGCGGTGGGTGGATTGCCCCGGGTTCTGGCCGATCCGCGCCGTTTGGCGGTGGTTTTCCATACGCTGTTGGATAATGCCGTCAAATTCCGCCGCCCCGATGTTCCGTGCGAAATCGTCATCAGCGCCACCGACGAGGGCCGGGATTGGGTTTTTCGGGTCCAGGACAACGGCATCGGCATCGAGCCGGAATTCCGAACCTCGGTATTTTCGCTGTTTCGCCGCCTGCACACGCGCCAACGCATTCCCGGCAATGGCACCGGTCTGGCCCTGGCCAAGAAAATGGTGGAATCCTGGGGCGGGCGCATCTGGGTCGAGGCCGCTCCTGGCGGCGGTTCAGTCTTCGCCTTCACCGTGCCGGGGGCGGATGCCTGAGCCCGAAGACAGCGCCGGCAACATAAACCGGCCCCTCTCATTGACAGATGCCCCCTTGGGCTCTATCTGTTTGGCCGTCGCAAAAGGCCCCGCGCCCCGGGTCCGTCCTTAGAATTATCAGAGGTTTGCCCATGTTCGGCGCCATCGCCCGGCGGCTTTTCGGTACCGCCAACGACCGTATCGTCAAAGGCCTGAAAAAAGACGTCGAGGCGATCAACGCCCTTGAACCCGCCATGATCGCCCTGTCGGACGATGAATTGCGCGGCAAGACCGAGGAATTCCGCGCCCGGCTCGCCGATGGCACCGATCTGGACGATCTGCTGGTCGAAGCCTTCGCCGTGGTGCGCGAGGCGGCCAAGCGGTCCCTGGGGCAGCGCCATTTCGACGTCCAGTTGATGGGCGGCATGGTGCTGCACAATGGCAAGATCGCCGAAATGCGGACCGGTGAAGGCAAGACCCTGGTGGCCACCTTGGCGGTCTACCTGAATGCTTTGACCGGCGCCGGCGTGCACGTGGTCACCGTCAACGACTATCTGGCGCAACGCGACGCCGAGTGGATGGGGCGGGTCTACCGTTTCCTCGGACTGAGCGTGGGCGTCATCCATCACGGCCTTGATGATGATCAGCGCCGCGCCGCCTATGGCTGCGACGTCACCTATGGCACCAACAACGAGTTGGGCTTCGATTACCTGCGCGACAACATGAAGTTCCGGCTCGAGGAAATGGTCCACCGGCCCTTCAATTACGCCATCGTCGACGAAGTGGATTCGATCCTGATCGACGAGGCGCGCACGCCCCTGATCATTTCCGGTCCGACCGAGGACAATTCCGATCTCTATCGTCTGGTCGACCGCATCATCCCCATGCTGGTGGAGGGTGATTACGAAAAGGACGAGAAGCAGCGCGCCGTCACCCTGACCGAGCAAGGCACCGAGCACACCGAGCAATTGCTGGTCGAAGCCGGGCTGATGAAGGAAGGCGGCAACCTCTACGACATCACCAATGTCAGCCTGGTGCACCACGTCAATCAGGCGCTGCGGGCGCACAAGCTGTTCACCAAGGATGTGGATTACATCGTCAAAAGCGACAAGGTGGTCATCATCGATGAGTTCACCGGTCGCATGATGGATGGGCGCCGCTATTCCGAAGGCCTGCATCAGGCACTGGAAGCCAAGGAGGGCGTCAGCATCCAGAACGAAAACCAGACCCTGGCGTCGATCACCTTCCAGAACCTGTTCCGGCTTTACCCCAAGCTGGCCGGCATGACCGGCACGGCCATGACCGAGGCCGGCGAATTCCAGGAAATTTATAATCTGGAAGTGGTGGACATGCCCACCAATCGTCCGGTATCGCGCGTCGATGCCGATGACGAGGTCTATCGGACGGCAGCGGAAAAATACGAGGCCATCGGTACCCTGATCGAGGAATGCCGGACCCGCAAGCAGCCGGTTCTGGTCGGCACCACCAGCATCGAAAAGTCGGAATTGCTGTCCGAACTGCTGAAAAAGAAAAACATCCCGCATCAGGTGCTGAACGCCCGCTATCACGAGCAGGAAGCCTATATCGTCGCCCAGGCCGGTGTTCCCGGCGCGGTCACAATCGCCACCAACATGGCCGGTCGCGGCACCGACATTCAGTTGGGCGGCAATCTCGACATGCGGGTGCGCCTGGAACTGTCCGACATCACCGACGACGCCGAACGGGCCGGTCGCATCAAGGCCATCGAGGCCGAGATCGAGACCTTCAAGGCCGAGGCCGTGGCCGCCGGCGGCCTGTATGTCATCGGCACCGAACGTCATGAAAGCCGCCGCATCGACAACCAGTTGCGCGGTCGGTCCGGACGTCAGGGTGATCCTGGCGCCTCCAAGTTCTTCCTGTCCCTGGAAGATGACCTGATGCGCATCTTCGGTTCCGAGCGCATGGACAGCATGCTGCGCAAGCTGGGGCTGAAGGATGGCGAGGCCATCATTCATCCCTGGATCAACAAGGCGCTGGAAAAGGCCCAGGAAAAGGTCGAGGCCCGCAATTTCGACGTGCGCAAGAACCTGCTGAAGTTCGACGACGTCATGAACGACCAGCGCAAGGTCATTTATGAACAGCGCAAGGAATTGATGCAGGTTGAGGATGTCTCCGACGACGTCGCCGCCATGCGTCATGAAGTCATCGGCGAATTGGTCGCCCGTGCCATTCCCGAACGCGCCTATGCCGAGGATTGGAACACGGCATCCCTGCATGAAGAAGTGCTGCGGGTGTTCAACCTGGACCTCCCCATCGCCGAATGGGCCAAGGAAGAAGGCATCGCCGATCAGGAAATCCGCCACCGCGTCACCGATGCCGCCGATCGCAAGATGGCGGCCAAGGCAGCGGAATACACGCCCGAGATCATGCGCATGGTGGAGAAAAGCCTGTTGCTGCAGATTCTCGATCAGGCATGGAAAGAGCATCTGCTGCAATTGGATCATTTGCGCCAGGGCATCGGCCTGCGCGCCTATGGCCAGCGCGATCCGCTGAACGAATATAAGCGTGAAGCCTTCAACCTGTTCGAGCAGATGCTCAACGATCTGCGCGAACGGGTGACCAGTGTGCTGGCCCATGTGGAACTGCGGGTGGGGCCGTCGGAAAGTGAAGTTCAGGAAAGCCTGACTCCGAAGGCGCCGCGCCAGATGCAGGAAAGCCGACAGGATCCGGCCTTTGTCGCCGAGGCGGAGCAAGCCGGTCTGTCGCTCTCTACCGTGCGCAATCCGGCCACCAATCCCAATGACCCGTCCACTTGGTCGGCGACCCCGCGCAATGCCCCGTGCCCCTGCGGTTCGGGCAAGAAGTACAAGCATTGCCACGGTGCCATGGCTTGATCCGGACTAGGTTTTTATTGCCTTGAACCAAACAAAGGGCCGCTCGAACGCAATCGAGCGGCCCTTTGATCATTCACAGCGCATTCAGGCAAAGCGCCGGTATGCAATCCTTGCCACCTACGGCATAAGCCGCGCGGCGCGCTCGCGCCCAACCAAGTCCCGCTGACCGCGATCGATCAGCGGGATCGGCATCAATCCTCGGCGGCGTTGCCGTCCAGGTCACCGGGGCCGGCGGCCAGGGCTTCGGCCACCAGACCGGCATTGGCGCGGATGGTGGCTTCGATCTCGCCAGCCATGGCCGGGTTGTCACGCAGGAATTGCTTGGCGTTCTCGCGGCCCTGACCGACACGGGTCGAGTTGTACGAGAACCAGGCGCCCGACTTTTCCACCACGTTGGCCTTGACGCCCAGATCGATCAATTCGCCGGTCTTGGATATGCCCTCGCCATACATGATGTCGAAATCAACCACCTTAAAGGGCGGCGCCAGCTTGTTCTTGACCACCTTGACGCGGGTCTGGTTGCCCACCACCTCGTCGCGGTCCTTGATGGCGCCGACGCGGCGGATTTCCATACGCACCGAGGCATAGAACTTCAGCGCGTTGCCGCCAGTGGTGGTTTCCGGGTTGCCGAACATGACGCCGATCTTCATGCGGATCTGGTTGATGAAGATGACGATGGTCTTGGATTTGGACACCGAACCGGTCAGCTTGCGCAAGGCCTGGCTCATCAGGCGGGCGTGCAGACCCACGTGGGAATCGCCCATCTCGCCTTCAAGTTCGGCCCGCGGCACCAAGGCGGCGACCGAATCGACCACCAGCACGTCGACGGCGCCGGATCGCACCAGGGTGTCGCAGATTTCCAGCGCCTGTTCGCCGGCGTCGGGCTGGCTGATCAGCAGATCATCCAGGTTGACGCCCAGCTTGCGGGCATAGGACGGGTCAAGGGCATGTTCGGCGTCGATGAAGGCGCAGGTGCCGCCCTTTTTCTGCGCCTCGGCCAGAACGTGCAGGGCCAAGGTGGTCTTGCCCGAGCTTTCCGGTCCGTAAATCTCGATGATGCGACCGCGCGGCAAGCCGCCGATGCCCAAAGCGATGTCCAGACCCAGCGAGCCGGTGGAAACCACCTCGGTCTCGACCGTTTCCTTTTGCCCCATCTTCATGATGGAGCCCTTGCCGAACGCCCGCTCAATCTGGCTGACGGCGGCTTCCAGTGCCTTCTGACGATCCATGGTGTCCTTATCCACGAGACGCAACGCAGCCTGAGACATGGCGGCCCCCTTGGTTTAGCCCGCTTGGGCGGGTGATGCAATCAGCTTCCTGCATCCCAAGGTACATGATCGTGACGAGAACACAACAGGAATGTTCACTTTTGTTCCCGTTAAATTCGCATCAAGTTCCGTCCATCACCTGTTTGACCGCCTCGGCCAGTTGTTTCAGCGAGAATGGCTTGGGCAGGAAATGGATGCCAGCATCGGGGTCGATGCCGTTTCTGGCCACGTCCTCGGAATAGCCGGAAATCAGGATCAGTTTGATATGCGGGCGTTCCATGCGCACCAGCTTGGCCAGCGTCACGCCGTCCATGCCGGGCATGACCACGTCGGAAATCAGCACGTCGATGCCGTCCTCGGCCCTGAGCACGTCAAGCGCCTGTTCGCCCGATCGTGCCTCGATGACCTTGTAGCCCTTGTTCTTCAAGGCACGGGTACCGAACATGCGCACGGCGTCTTCGTCCTCGACCAGCAAGATGGTGCCCGATCCGGTCAGGTCGGTGCTGTCGGGGGTGGTGGGCAGTTTTTTGGTTTCCTGCGCCGGGTCGGCCTCGAAACGGGGCAGGTAGATGGCGAAGGTGGCGCCCTGGCCGATTTCGCTGTCGACGACGATGAAGCCGTCGGTTTGCCGGACGATGCCGTAAACCGTGGACAGACCCAGCCCGGTGCCGGCGCCCACTTCCTTGGTGGAAAAGAACGGCTCGAAGATGCGGCCGAGGTTTTCGCGGGCGATGCCGGTGCCGCTGTCGGTGACCTCGATCAGCACGTATTGCCCGGCGGGCATCAACTCGGGGCCGCGCTGCACCGGTTGGTCGACGGTGACGGCGTTGGTGCGGATGGTCAGCACGCCGCCGCCGGGCATGGCGTCGCGGGCGTTGACCGCCAGATTGATAATGACCTGATCGAACTGACCGGGATCGACCCGCACCAACCCCAATTGCCGGCCATGCACCAGTTTGAGGTCGATGGTCTCGCCCAACAGGCGGCGCAGCAAGGTGGACAACTCGGCCAGGGCGTCGGTGACGTTGAGCAGGCGCGGCTGCAAGGCTTGGCGGCGCGAGAAGGCCAGCAATTGCCGTACCAAAGAGGCGGCGCGGTTGGCGTTTTGGCGCACCTGCATGATGTCGGCGAAGCTGGGGTCGCCGGCACCGTGACGTTGCAGCAGCAGGTCGCAGAAGCCGATCATGGCGGTGAGCAGGTTGTTGAAATCGTGGGCGACACCGCCGGCCAACTGGCCCATGGCCTGCATCTTCTGCGACTGGGCGAACTGAACTTCCAGGTTGCGTTGCTCGGTGGCGTCGATGAAATGGACGATCAGGCCGGAAATCGCCCCGTCCTCATGCGTCGGGCTGACGAACAACTGGGCGATCAGGTCGCGCCGGCCCTTCAAGCGCACGTCCAGATGGGCGCCGGGCAGCGACCCCGACAGCACCCGAGCCAGTTGTTCGGCGGCGCTGTCTTGCTGTTCGGCGGCGATGTAATCGGCCAGACGGCGGCCGATCATGCCGTCGTGGTCGATGCCCATCATGGCTTGCAGAGCCAGATTGCAGGCGCCGATACTGCCATCGGGCTCGATCAGGGCGATGCCGACGGGGGCGTCGTCGAACAACCAGCGGAACCGCCGCTCGGCGGTGCGCAGGGCGCGTTCCCACTGATGTTCCGGCACCATGTCGCGCACCACCACCGAGCGGGTGCGGATCTCGCCGCCCTCGTCGAACACCGAATGGGCCAACATGGCCTGGAACACTTCGCCGCCGCGGCCCATCAAGCGCAATTCGACCCGCTCCGCTTCCGGGTCGGGAGTCTGCCCCAGCACGTCTTCCAGCGAGTGGCCGATCAGTTCCGACGGCGTGCCGCCCAGCCACTCGGCCAGGCGATGATTGGCGGTGCGGATGATGCCGTCGGAATCGGCGCAATAGACGCCCACCGGCAGGAAGTCGATAAAATCGGCCAGCCATTCGTTTTCACGTCTGAGCGTTTCCTCGATGGCGCGGCGGGGGCTGACGTCTTCCACCAACCAGATGACCGCACCCGGCCCGGCGGGGCGAATTTCGACGGTGAACCATTCGCGCCCGCCATCCAAGGTGGGCAGCGAGAACTCCGCCTTGCGCACGGCGCCCACCATGGCCGCCGCCGCCAGCCGGTCGAGGTCGTCCAAGACGCGGTCATCGGCGCTGGCCCGATCCTTGAACGGTGCCAGCGGGTCCGTCACCTGTCCCAGCAGGCGGCGGGCCAACGGGTTGCGATGAAGTTCGGTGCCATCGGCGGCGACCACCAGACAGGCACGGGTTTCCGAATCCAGGGCCGCCGCCAGGGTATGGGCATGCGTGGCGGCACGGCGATCCTGCATCCAGCGGCGCACCAGGGCTGCGGTGGTGATCAGGGCCACCGCCGAGGCGGCGGCCATGGCCGGCACCAAGGGGCCGGCCTCCAGCACCGCCATCCCCGCCAGGGCCGCCACCGCCGCCCCCAGGGTCCAGGGCAACGGGCTTACGCGGCGGTCACTGCGCAAGTTTGCCCTTCAGACGCATGACGTAGCCGATGATCTCGGCCACCGCCTTGTAGTGCTCGGGCGGGATTTCCTGGTCCAGTTCGACGGCGGCGAACAGGGCGCGGGCCACCGGCGGGTTTTCGACGATGGGCACGTCGTGTTCGTCGGCGAGGTCGCGAATGCGCTTGGCCACCAGATCGGTGCCCTTGGCCACCAGGATTGGTGCCGACATGGCGTCGAGATCGTATTTCAGCGCCACCGCGTAATGGGTGGGGTTGGTGATGACCACGTCGGCCTTGGGTACCGCCGCCATCATGCGCTTGCGCGCGCGCTGGAAGCGCAGCGACTTGATCTTGGCCTTGACCTGAGGGTCGCCTTCCGCCTGCTTGTGTTCGTCCTTCACTTCCTGCTTGGTCATCTTCATTTTTTCCATCCAGCGCCAGCGCTGGAACAGGTAATCGCCGACCGCGAGCAGGGTCACCATCATCAAGGTGACCAGGACCATCCAGAAAATCTTGTCCGAGATGTATTCCAAGATGGCCATCAGCTCGAGGTTGGCAAGATTTTCTATTTCGCCGATGCTGCCCCACAGCACCCACCCTAGCAACAGGCCCAGCACAGTCAGCTTGATCAGCTGCTTGCCCAGCTCCATCAATTGGTTGACGGAAAAAATGCGCTTATAGCCTTCGAGCGGGTTGAGCTTCTTGAAGTCGGGGGCGATTTTTTTGGGGACCCACAAGAAACCCTTGGTCTGCGCCAGCGATGCCACGACCCCGAGAAAGATGACCAGGGCAAAGGGGATGATCATGCTTTGCAGGATGCCCAAGGACAGATGCAGCAGCAATTCACCCAGGCCGTCCGGCCCCACCTCCATCAAATGGACTTGCTCGATATAGGGGGTGATCACCGCCTTGATGTTGTGGGCCATGTCGGGCGCCAGAAAGCCTAGCATGATCGCCGCCAGCACCAGCGACATCATGGCCTTGGCTTCCATGGTCTGGGGGATGTTGCCCTCGGTGCGGGCGTCCCCTAGCCGTTTGCCTGTCGGCTCTTCTGTTTTGTCGTCGGAAGCTTCGTCGGCCATGGCTTACCTGGGGGTCAGGAAGGGCATCAGGCCGTCCTGGAACCAGCGCAGGAACAGGATGATGATCAGGGGCAGTGCGACCATCATCATCCACAAGCCGGCCATCACCTGCAAGGGCAGTGCGATGAAGAACACCTGGATTTGTGGCGACAGCCGCGACATCAGGCCCAGGGCAACGTTGTAGATGATGCCGAAGGCCAGAAGCGGTGCCGCCAATTGCAGGGCGAAATTGAAACTGGATGATAAAAGCTTGCTCAGGGTTTCGGCGAAATCACCCAGGGGCAAGGGCTGGCCCGGCACCATGACGGCGTAGGAACCGGCGATGGCTTCGATCATCAGGTGATGCAGGTTGGTGACGAAAATGGCGATCAGGGCGGTGTTGGTGAAGAAGGCGGTCAGGGTCGAGCTTTGCTGTTCGGCCACTGCGTCATAGGAAAAGGCATTGGTCAGTCCGACCTGAAAACCGATGAAGGTGCCAGCCACGTGCAGCGTGCTCATCAGCGTCTGCGTCAAAATCCCCAGGTAGAGACCGATCATCGCCTCGGACCCGATCAGAAAGAACAGGTTGCTCAGGCGGTTCGGCAACGGCGGCAAGCCGCCGCCCAAGACCGGCAGCAACACCAGGGACATGGCTAGGGCGAAGATCAGGCGGACGCGGGTGGGGACCAGGCTGCCGCCCAGACCGGGAACAATCATCAGCGCCGCGCCGATGCGGGTGAAGATCAGAAAAAACCGGTAGATATCGAGGGTCAGGATGTCATTCAGCACGGTGCCGCCCCTCCGCCAGCACTATCCGGGCCGGACTCATCCGCCGCCCGTGATGACGCGGTCCAGCATGGCTTTCCAGAAATCGGTCAACAGCCCCAGCATGAAGGGCAGGAACAAGATGATCGATCCGAACACCAGCAGAACCTTGGGCACGAAGGTCAGCGTCATTTCCTGGATCTGGGTGATGGTCTGCAAGATGGAAATCACCAGACCGACCGCCAGACCGGTCAGCAAAGGCGGCGCCGCCACGAAGATCAAGGTGGAGATGCCGTCACGGGCGATGTCGATCAGCTCGGCTTCGGTCATTGGGGTTTGCCTTTGGCGCGCCCGCTCCCTTTAGATCGGCATGCGCAGGATTTCGTTATAGGCATTGATGACCTTGTCGCGCACGGTCACCACGGTTTCCAGGGTCATTTCGGCATTGTTGACGGCGGCCACGACCTCGCGGATGTCGGCTTTGCCGGCGATGGCCGCCGCCGATGCCTGCTCGCCCTGCTTGACCGCGTTCAGCGACATCTTCGCCGCATCCTTCAGCACGCTGGCGAAATCGCTGCCGGGAACCGGCGTGGGCGTGTCGCGCGCTTCCATGCCCTCGGCGGAAGGCAGTTTGGCGAAGGCGGCATAGGCGTTGACGGCATTGGCGATATTGGTCATGGCGACGAATCCTTAAACGGCGCTTAGGGGCGCAGCATTTCCACGGTGCGCGACAGCAGCTGTCGGGACGAGTTTATCACATTCATGTTGGCTTCATAGCTGCGTTGGGCCTCGCGCATGTCCATCATCTCGATCAACGGATTGACGTTGGGCGCCAGCACATAGCCGTCGCGGTCGGCGGCCGGATGCTTGGGGTCGTAGCGGCGCTGGAATTCCGCCGCATCGGGGCGCACCTTGTCGACCTTGACGCCGGTATAACCGTTGGCGCGATCCAGCTCGCTCTTGAAGGTGACCACCTTGCGCTTGTAGGGCGTGCCGTCGGGGGTGCGGGCCAAGGAATCGGCATTGGCCAGATTTTCCGAGATCACCCGCAGCCGTTCGGACTGGGCCTTCATGCCGGAAATAGCGATCTTCGAGGCTTTTTGCAGTTCGTCCATGGCTTAAATGCCCTTGCCCAATGCGGTCTTCAGCATCTTGAACTGGCGCTGGAACAAGCCGGCGGCCACGTCGTACGCCGTCTTGGCCTCGCCCACCTTGGCCATCTGCTCCTCAAGCACCACGGCATTGCCGTCGGGCGAGGATTCAAACACCTTCTTGGTGTCCACCACCCGCTGTTCGTCGCGGAATTCCGGCACCACATGGGCCGTGTTGGTGGCGCGCAGCTTGACCGCCGGGACGCTTTGATCCAGCACGTCCTTGAAGTTATAGGGCTTGAGATCCTTGGGGATGTACTTGGGCGTGTTGGCATTGGCGATGTTCTCGGACAGCACCTCTTGGCGCCGTGCGATCCAATCCATGCGGCTTTGTGCCAGATTGACCAATGTCAGTTTGTCGTACATGTCCTGGACCTCAATCGTCCCATTACGGTCAACAGTATGGCGGCGGCGCCTTTAAGAAACGGTGAATCGATTCAAAACCGGCGGCTTAACCTGATTTTAAGCGCAAGTCTCCCACACTTCTTCCATCACGCAACCGGGAAGGCAGATGCATGGGCGAGGGCCGTGACCTGTGGGACGAGGCCGCCGAAACCGCCGCCAAAGCTGCCACCGTCGTGCCGGCGGCGGGCCGTGGCGCCATCGCTGTCGCCTTGCAATACGACCCCGACCAGGCCGATGCCCCCACCGTCACCGCGTCGGGCAAGGGGGCGGTGGCCGAGCAGATTTTGCAATTGGCCTTCGCCAACGGCGTCAAGGTCCGTACCGATCCCGATCTGGCCCAGGTGCTGGCGGCGGTCGAGGTGGACACGGTGATCCCGCTGGAAGCCTTTGCCGCCGTCGCCGAAATCCTGGCCTATGTCTATCGCGCCAATGGCCGCATGACCGAGATGGATGCGGCAGCGGGGGCGGAGGGCGCATGAACGCGGAGCCGCAAGTCTTCCAGGAACTGGAAAAGGCCACCTCCATGGTGATGACGGCGCGGCGCCTGCTGGCCACCGGCACCACCGTCGATCTGTCGGCGCTGGAAGGTCGGGTGCGGTCGGTGTGCGAGAGTGTGGTGGAATTGCCGCGCGAGACCGGCCAGGACATGATCCCGGCCTTGGAAAAACTGATCGCCGACCTTGATCGTCTGGCCGAACTGGTGGCCGAGCGCATGGAGCCGCCGCCAGCACAGATTGTCGCCGTGGACGAGGGGCCGGCCTGATGGAAATGACCGATTATCTGCGCAGCGTCGCCGCCTTGGTGCTGGTGCTGGGAATGATCCTGGGCGTGCTGTGGCTCTTGCGCCGCTTCGGCGTTCCCGGCATGGTGCCGCCACGGACGTCGGTGCGGCGGTTGGCGCTGGTTGAGACCATCGCCCTCGATTCCCGCCGCCGGCTGGTGCTGGTGCGCCGTGACGGGCGCGAACACCTGCTGTTGCTGGGGACCTCCGGCGATCTGTTGGTGGAAGGCAATATCGAAACCGTCCAGGATGATCTGGGCGGGGTGGAGAATAAGCCATGAGGCGAGGTTGGGCGATCGCGGCCGGTGTGGCCGTTGTGGGCGTGCTGGTGCTGTCGGCCCCGGCCTGGGCGCAGCAATTCTCGCTCAACCTGGGGGCGGGCGGCGGTGGCGGCAACGCCAATTCCACCACCTTGCGCATCATCCAGTTGATCGCTCTGACCACGGTGCTGTCGGTGGCGCCGTCCATTTTGGTGATGGTCACTTCGTTCACCCGCATCGTCATCGTGCTGGGCTTTTTGCGCCAGGCGCTGGGGACCATGCAAAGCCCGCCCAACATGGTGTTGGTGTCTCTGGCCATGTTCCTGACCGCCTTCATCATGGCGCCGACCCTGGAACAATCCTGGAATGACGGCGTTCAGCCCTATGTGGAGGGCAGCCTGGAAGAGGCGGCGGCGTTCGAGGCGACGGTCAAGCCGTTGCAGACCTTCATGCTGCGCCACGTGCGGGATCAGGATCTGCAATTGTTCCTGGATCTGTCGCGCACGCCCGATGTGGCCAAGGCCGAGGACGCGCCCCTGAAGGCGCTGATCCCCGCCTTCATGATCAGCGAATTGCGCCGCGCCTTCGAGATCGGCTTTCTCATCTTCCTGCCTTTCATCGTCATCGATATGGTCATCGCCTCGGTACTGATGAGCATGGGCATGATGATGATTCCGCCGGCCATGGTGTCGTTGCCGTTCAAGCTGATCTTCTTCGTGCTGGTGGACGGCTGGTACATGGTGGTCGGCTCGCTGGTACAAAGTTTCGGCGGCGCCTGACGATTTCATCCAATCATGATTTTCCGCCATGTCTGCCATGTCGGCAGCCGTGGATGGGGCTTTTTCCATCGGTGCTATAATGTGTACAAGCCCCGGAAGGGGCTGACGGCAACCACTGATGCAGGAGGAAGCCATGGCTGACAAAGCCTCGCGGCATGTGCCTGTGCACAGTCCGGCCTCCGCCGAGTCGGGTTCCCACCCGTTGGTGGGCCTGCGCGACGAGGTCGACCGCCTTTTTCACAGCTTCTTCCCCGCCGCCTTCGGTCGGTCGATGTTCGAGCTTGATCCGTGGCGCCCCGGCGCGTTGCGCCTCATGAGTGAGGTGATGCCGCAGGTGGATGTCAAGGAAATGCCCGATCATTACGAGGTCGACGCAGAGCTGCCTGGGGTCGAAGTCAAGGACGTCAAGGTCACCGTCGACAACGGCATGCTGAACATTAGCGGTGAGAAGCACAGCGAGCACACCGAGGATAGCGGCGCGGTGCATGTTTCCGAACGCAGCTTCGGCTCGTTCGCCCGTGCTTTCCGTCTGCCCGAGGACGCCGACGCGGATACCGCCGATGCTGAGTTCGTCAACGGCGTGCTGAAGGTCAAGGTGCCCAAGCAGGAAGGCAAGGGGCCAAAGGTCAAGGATATCGAGATCAAGGCCCATTGAGCCTGTTCCGGCCGGGCGGTTTCGCCCCCCCACACTCGTAAGCCGTCCGGTGGAACACCCCCTCCCCTGTCACCGGGGGAGGGGGTTGTTTTGCCGCCGCCGCCGTTTGGACGCGGTCTTTCCAGTTGCGCCTATGGGCGCGGGCGGGCATGCTTTCGCTTGGGTTCAACTATAAAATACAAGAGGGGGAGCCATGTCGGTCGAAGCAATTCTGAAGACCAAGGGCAGCAACGTTTTCACCATCCGCCCCGAGCACTCGGTGGCCGATGCCGCCGCCCTGATGTCCGCCAAGAAAGTGGGTGTGGCGGTGGTCTGCGACGCCAAGGGCACGGTGGTCGGTGTGGTGTCCGAACGCGACATCGTTTCCGGCATCACCCAGTTCGGCAAGGGGGTGGTCGACATGCCGGTGCGCAACATCATGACCAGCCCGGTGCTGACGTGTGGTCCCGGCGATTCGGTCAAGCGCATCATGGAAATCATGACCGAACGGCGCATTCGCCATCTGCCGGTGGTCGATGGCGGCGATCTGTTGGGCATGGTGTCCATCGGCGATGCCGTCAATTTCCGCCTGCGCGAGGCGCAGATGGAAACCGCCGTGTTGCGTGATATCGCCGTAACGCGCTGATCATAAATGCCTTTTTTAAAAGGGCGCATCCGTTTGGCTGCGCCCTTTCGCTTGCCTGGATGATATTATTGTGCACTGCACAAAAACCCCTTGCCTTTGCCGCGCCAATCCGTATTCTATCCTCATGTTGCACTGCACAACGGCCTTACGAAAGGCGGTTGTCCAACCCAAATTCAAAGGATTGCGCCATGAAGATCGACAGCATTGAAAAGATCGTTGCCCTGTCCAAGGACAACACCGAAGCCCTGGTCAAGAGCAGCTCCGTCGCCGTCAAGGGCCTGGAAGATGTCGCCAAGGCCTCGCAGGAATACCTGACCGCGTCGCAGGCCAAGGCCGATGCCGCGTTCAAGGCTTTGTTCGCCTGCAAGACCCCGGCCGAGTTCCTGGAGCTGAACACCAAGCTGGCCCGCGAATCGGTGGAAGGCGTCATCGCCGACAGCCGCAAGTTCGTGGAACTGACCCAGACCGTGGTCACTGCTGCGCTGGAGCCGATCAGCGCCCGCGTCTCCGCCTTCCAGTCCCTGGTCAAGTCGGCCGCCTAACAACCGGACCCGCGCCGGGCGGGGTTTCCTCCGCCCAGGCGCCGTGCGACGCCCGCCCCCTCTCCTCCCGGGGGGCGGGCGTTCGTGCGTCTGGGGATAAGTCTGGTTGACTTTTGCCGTCAACATAGGGATATTCCCGCCTTTCCTTTCAACGTGCCGGTGCTGATCGTCCGTCGGGGACGATGGTTTCCGGCTTTCCTGTTGGGGAGGGTGGATCGTGATTCCTGTCGTCATGCCGACCTATGCGCGGGCCGATGTCGTGTTCGAACGCGGCGAGGGTGCCACTTTGTGGGCCGATGACGGGCGCCGATTCCTCGATTTCGGCGCCGGTGTCGCGGTGACCAATCTGGGCCATTGTCATCCCAGGCTGGTGGCGGCGTTGCAGGCGCAGGCGGGCAAGCTGTGGCATACGTCCAACCTGTACCGGGTCGCCGGGCAGGAGAGCGTGGCGGCCAAGCTGGTGGCCAATACCTTCGCCGACACCGTTTTCTTCTGCAATTCCGGGGCCGAGGCCAACGAGTGCGCCATCAAGATGGCGCGCAAGTTCCATTACGATTCCGGCAATGCTGAGCGCACCGAGATCATCTGCGCCACCGGCGCCTTCCATGGCCGCACCCTGGCGACCATCGCCGCTGGCGGCCAGGAAAAGCATCTGAAGGGTTTCGACCCGCAGATGCCCGGCTTCGTCCATGTTCCCTTCGGCAACCTCAACGCCCTGCGCGCCGCCATCACCGGCCAGACCGCCGCCATTCTGGTCGAGCCGGTCCAGGGTGAAGGCGGTATCGTGCCGGGCGATCCCGATTATCTGCAGCGCCTGCGGGCGGCGGCGGACGAATTCGGCCTGTTGCTGATCTTCGACGAGGTGCAGACCGGCATGGGCCGTACCGGCGCCTTGTTCGCCCACCAGCAGATGGGGGTCACCCCCGACATTATGCCGGTGGCCAAGGGCTTGGGCGGCGGCTTTCCCGTCGGCGCCTGTCTGGCCACGGAAAAAGCGGCCAAGGGCATGGTGCCGGGTGCCCATGGTTCGACCTTCGGCGGTAATCCGCTGGCCATGGCGGTGGCCGAAACCGTGCTCGACGTCATGCTGGAGCCGGGCTTCATGGACGCAATCCATGCCAAGGCTGCATTGTTGCGCCAGGGACTGGACGGCCTTGCCGCCCGCTTCCCGGCGGTGATCGAGGAAGTGCGCGGTCTGGGCCTGATGATCGGGCTCAAATGCCGCATTCCCAATACCGAGCTGCAATCCCGGCTGATGGCCAACGGTCTTTTGACCATCGGTGCCGGCGACAACGTGGTGCGTCTGCTGCCGCCTCTGATCATCGGTGAAGCCGAAATCAACGAGGCGCTGGCCATTATCGCGCGTACCCTGGACGAGGTGACTCCATGACCGTCAATCCGGGCCGCAGCCGCGCCGGGCAGACCCGGCATTTTCTGGATCTGGACCGTTTCGACACGGAAACCCTACGCCGAATTCTGGACCTGGGCGCCGCCTACAAGCGCGGCGAGCAGCCTTTCGGCCGCCCCAAGCCGCTGTCGGGCCGGGTCCTGGCCATGATCTTCGAAAAGCCGTCGACCCGCACCCGGGTGTCGTTCGAGACCGGCATGAAGCAATTGGGCGGCGATACCATCGTGCTGTCCAAGGGCGACACCCAGTTGGGACGGGGCGAAACCGTCGCCGACACGGCACGGGTCTTGTCGCGCTATGTGGACGCCATCATGATCCGCACCGACGACCCCGCCAAGCTGGCGGAATTGTCGGAATACGCCACCGTGCCGGTGATCAACGGCCTGACCGACGACACCCATCCCTGTCAGGTGATGGCCGACATCATGACTTTCACCGAACATCGCGGTTCGCTGGACGGCAAGGTGGTGTCCTGGGTGGGTGACGGCAACAATGTCGCCGCCAGTTGGATTCAGGCCGCCGCCCATTTCAATTTCGAAATGCGATTGGCCTGTCCGCCGGAACTGATGCCCGACGCGGCGGCGGTCGATTGGGCCCGGGCCCAGGGGGCGCGCGTGGTCATCGGCAGCGACCCGGTGGCGGCGGTCAAGGACAGTCATCTGGTGATCACCGATACCTGGGTGTCCATGGGCTGTACCGACACCAACCGCCATACCCTGTTGTCGCCCTATCAGGTCAATGACGGGCTGATGGCCCATGCCGCCGATGACGCCCTGTTCATGCATTGCCTGCCGGCGCACCGCAACGAGGAAGTGACCGATTCGGTCATGGACGGCGCTCAGTCGGTGGTGTGGGACGAGGCGGAAAACCGTCTGCACGTGCAAAAGGGTATCCTCTCCTGGTGCCTGCTGTGAGCCTTGCCGCCGATGATCTGATCCTGCCGTTTCAACTGGCTGGCGGTCTGGTGCGCGGTCGTCTGGTCCGTCTGGGCCCGGCAGTGCAGACCATCCTCGACGGCCATGATTATCCGCCGCGCGTCGGCGCCTTGTTGGCCGAGACCCTGGCCTTGGCCGGGGTGTTGGCCGGGTCGCTGAAATATGACGGCGTCTTCACCCTGCAAGCCCAGGGCGACGGCGCGGTTTCCCTGGTGGTGGCCGACATCACCAGCGACGGCGCCATGCGCGGCTATGCCCGCTTCGACGCGGCCAAGCTGGCGGCGGTGGCGGAAGACAGCGCCCCGGTACCGGCCCTGCTGGGCAAGGGCTATCTGGCCTTCACCGTCGATCAGGGGCTGACGGTGGAACGTTATCAGGGCATCGTCGAGTTGACCGGCGATACCCTGGCCGATTGCGCCCGAAACTATTTCACCCAGTCGGAACAGTTGGACAGCAAGGTGGTTCTGGTGTCGCAAGCCCCGACCGGTGATGGTGGCGGCTGGCGTTCGGCGGCGCTGATGATCCAGCGCATGCCGGGTAATCAGCCGGGCGGGCCGATCCTGACCACCGACGATGCCGACGAGGCCTGGCGCACCGCCGCTATTTTGATGGCCAGCGTCAAGGACACGGAAATGCTGTCCACCACCCTGGCCGGCGAGGTTTTGCTGCACCGCCTGTTCCACGCCGAGGACCTGACCACGTGGGACGCCAAGGCGTTGCGCGCCGGCTGCCGGTGCTCGCTGCACGGCGTCGAGCACATGCTGCAATCCATCCCCCGGGCCGAGATCGAAAGCCTGAAGAACGAAGCGGGACAGGTGACCATCACCTGCGAATTCTGCCGCACCACCTATGCTTTCGGCGACGACGACCTGGACCGGGTGTATATGCCGCCCAAGCGTGGGAAAACGCCTTCTTGACGGCACGGTTTGCAGCGCCACAATAGGCGCGCAATTCCCCCCACCCCAATAACGGGATAACGCCATGTCGTTCCGCTTTCCCCGCCTGATGCTGGCTTTGGCCGGCGCTCTGACCCTGGCCGCCTGCGAGGCCCAACCGGTGGTGCAGAAGGCGCCGGAACTGTCGTTCGCCGACAAGAGCCCCTTCCGTCTGGACGTGGGCCAGTTGGAAATCGTACCTGAATACGTGCCCTCGGGCCGCAAGCCCAATATCGAACACCTGATGGCGCTGAGCCCGGAAGGCGCCACCGTGCGCTGGGCCCAGGATCGCCTGCGCCCCATCGGTCGCAGCGGTTTCGCCCGCGTGCTGATCAAGGACGCCAAGGTGGTGGAAGTGCCGCTGCCGACGGAAAAGGGCTTCACCGGCATGTTCAAGGAACAGCAGGCCGAGCGCTATGAAGCCAGCCTGGACGTGGCCATCCAGATTCTGGATGAACGGCACATGCCCATCGCCGACGTCATCGCCCGCGCCGCGCGCTCGCAGACGGTGTCGGAAGGGGCGACGCTGAACGAACGCGACCGCGTGCTCTATCAACTGTCGGAAGCGCTGATCCGCGATATCGACGGTCAGATGGAAAGTCTGATCCGCACCTATCTGGCCCGCTGGGTCCGCGACTGATCAGGTTTTCGGCGGCATCCGCGACGGGGTGCCGTCGGCCAGGGTGAACGGGAACAGGCCGACGCGAAAGCTTTCGGTCATGTGCCGCGCCCGGCCCAGGGCGTTTTGCGCTTCCAGCGGGGTCAGGATTTCGGTCACCGCCTGGGTGAAGGCCTTCAGCCAGGCATCGAAGGCTTCGGGGCCGAAATCCAGGTGCATGTGCACCGGGAAAGGGTGGCCGCGATAGCGACCGCTGCCGTAAAGGGCGTGGGACCAGAAATCGGCGACGATGCGGAAATGGCCGGGCCAGTCGGTGATGGCGGCGGCGAAGACCGGGGCCAGCACTGGGTCTTCGTTGCCCAGTTCGTAAAAACGCTGGACCATGCGGTAGATGCGGTCCTCGCGTTCGCTCGTGTCGCTCATCCTATTCCCTTTCAGATCGGCTCGATATCGCCCAACGCTTCGGTGGCCAGGAAGTCGCGGGCGAAATCCTGCACCCGCCCTTCGCCGATAGCCTGACGCAGGCCTTTCATCACGTCCTGATAGAACTGGATGTTATGCCAGGTCAGCAGCATCGGCCCCAGGATTTCCTCGGACCGGATCAGGTGGTGCAGATAGGCGCGGCTGTATTGGCGGCAGGCCGGGCAGGCGCAATGTTCGTCCAGCGGGCGCGGGTCGTCCTGGTGGCGGGCATTGCGCAAATTGACGGTGCCGCGCCGGGTGAAGCCCTGGGCGGTGCGGCCCGACCGGGTTGGCATGACGCAATCGAACATGTCGATGCCGCGTAATACGGCGCCGACGATATCGGACGGCTTGCCCACCCCCATCAGATAGCGGGGGCGATCGGTGGGCAGCAAGGGGGTGGTGAAATCCAGGGTCGAGAACATCAGTTCCTGCCCTTCGCCCACCGCCAATCCGCCCACCGCATAGCCGTCGAAGCCGATGCCCTGCAAGGCATTGGCCGATTCCTGGCGCAGATCCTGATAGATGCCGCCCTGGACGATGCCGAACAGGCCATAGCCGGGACGCTCGACGAAAGCATCCTTCGACCGCTTGGCCCAGCGCATGGACAGGCGCATGGATTGCGCCGCTTGGTCCGGCGTCGCCGGAAACGGCGTGCATTCGTCGAAGGCCATGGTGATGTCGGCATCCAGCAGATGCTGGATCTGCATGGACCGTTCCGGTGTCAGCAGATGCTTGGAGCCGTCGATGTGGGACTGAAAGGCGACGCCTTCTTCGGTCATCTTGCGCAGCTTGGCCAGGCTCATCACCTGGAAGCCGCCGGAATCGGTGAGGATCGGGCCTTTCCACTGCATGAATTCATGCAAGCCGCCTAAACGCCCGATGCGTTCGGCCCCGGGCCGCAGCATCAGGTGATAGGTGTTGCCCAAGATGGTCTGGGCGCCGGTGGCGGCGACGCTTTGGGGCAGCATGGCCTTGACCGTGCCCGCTGTCCCCACCGGCATGAAGGCCGGGGTGTCCATGGGGCCGTGGGCGGTGTGCACGGTGCCCAGACGGGCGGCACCGTCGGTGGCGTGAAGGTCGAAACGAAACTGCGTCAACAAGGGTTCTCCCGCTCCAGCAGGCAGGCGTCGCCATAGGAATAGAAACGATAGCCGCGATTCATGGCATGGGCATAGGCTTGGTGCATGCGGTCCAGCCCGGCAAAGGCGGAAACCAGCATGAACAAGGTGGATTTGGGCAGATGGAAATTGGTCATCAGCACGTCCACCAGCCTGAAGCGGTAGCCCGGCGTGATGAAGATGTCGGTGGGACCATCGAAGGGATGCAACACCCCGTCGTCATCCGCAGCACTTTCCAGCAGGCGCAAACTGGTGGTGCCCACCGCCACCACCCGCCCGCCGGCGGCCTTGGTGCGGTTGACCAGATCGGCCACTTCGGCGGTGACCACGCCGCGTTCGGCGTGCATGCGGTGATCCTTGGTGTCATCGACCTTGACCGGCAGGAAGGTGCCGGCGCCCACATGCAAGGTGATTGTGGTTCGCGTCACCCCGGCGCTTTCCAGGGCGGCGAGCAGGCTATCGGTGAAGTGCAGGCCGGCGGTGGGGGCGGCCACCGCGCCCTTTTCGCGGGCGAATACCGTCTGATAATCGGCGCGGTCGCGCTCGTCCGCCTCGCCCTTCCTGATATAGGGCGGCAGCGGCAGACGACCGTAAGCGTCGAGCGCCAGCATCAGGTCGTCGCCGCCACGGTCGAAACGCATCAAGACCTCGCCCGCCTCGCCCTTGGCCGCCACGGTGGCGGAGAAATCGTCCGCGAAACGGACCTCGTCGCCGGGGTGCAGTTTCTTGGCCGGGCGGGCGAAAGCCTTCCATTCGTCCAAGGATGTGCGTTCATGCAAGGTCAACTCGATTCCGCCTTCACCCTTGCGGCCGAACAGGCGGGCGGGAATGACGCGGGTGTCGTTGCTGATCAACAGGTCGCCCGGTCGCAGCCAGCGGGGCAAGTCGCCAACGACGCCGTCGGTCAGGCCGCCCGCCTGCACATGAAGCAGGCGGGCGGCATCGCGGGGGCTGACCGGGCGCTCGGCGATGAGCGTGCGCGGCAGATCGAAATCGAAGAGGTTGACGTCCATGATTGCGGGTTTAGGGTGGAAACCATCGCCACGTCAACCCTTGCCCGAAGGCAGTGACCGACCATGGACCTGTTTCCCCCCATCGAAACCCATGCCTCGGGAATGCTGGAGGTGGGGGACGGCCATTCCCTGTACTGGGAAGTGTCGGGCAATCCCACCGGTCGCCCGGTGCTGTTCGTCCATGGCGGGCCGGGGGCGGGGACGGCGCCGCCCTATCGCCGCTATTTCGATCCCAGCTATTGGCGCATCATTCTGGTCGACCAGCGCGGCTGCGGAAACTCGCAGCCCAATGCAGAAACCGCCGCCAACACAACGGGGCATCTGGTCGCCGACATGGAAAAACTGCGCCATCACCTGGCGGTGGAGAACTGGCTTTTGTTCGGAGGGTCGTGGGGCAGCACCCTGGCTTTGGCCTATGGTCAGGCCTATCCGGAACGGGTGCTGGGTTTCGTCCTGCGCGGCATCTTTCTGTTCCGACCGATCGAGACCGAATGGTTCCTGCATGGCATGGGCACCTTTTTCCCCGAGGCGCACCAGCGTTTCCGCGATCATGTGAACGGCGAAAGCGTTGATTTGCTGGCCGCCTATCATCGCCGGCTGATGCACCCCGACCCGGCCATTCACCTGCCGGCGGCCAAGGTATGGTGCGCCTACGAGGAAGCCTGCGCCCGCTTGACCCCACGCGACCAACCCAGTGAGATGGAGGCGGGCCAAGCCCTGGCCTTGGCCCGCATGGAATGTCACTACATGGTTCATGGCGGGTTCATGGAGCCGGGGCAATTGCTGGCCGGCATGTCTCGCATCCGCCATCTGCCGGCCCATCTGGTGCAAGGGCGCTACGATGTGGTCTGTCCGCCGGTCACCGCCCATGAACTGGCCCGGCAATGGCCCGGCGCCCGTCTGGACATGGTCGCCGATGCCGGTCATTCGGCCATGGAGCCCGGCGCCCGCCGCGCCCTGGTGGCGGCGGTGCGCGGATTCCAGTCGCGTCTGGGCTGATGTGACAGCCCTGTGAAGTCTTCGTCACTTCTCGACACAACGAATTTCATCTCGCGGGTGGCTGATTTTGTGCACATGCGCACAATAGGATGTAAGCAAACACTGTTGAAAGGGGGACAAAATCATGTCCGTCGCTCTTGCTGAAATCCGCTCTGCCGCGCCGTTGCGCTACAAGGTCAGCGATCCCTTCGTCGCCGACGTCATCGCCACCGTGGCCGCCGAGTTCGGTTTGTCCGAGCGCGAAATGATGGTGCATTCCCGCGATCACCGGCTGTGGAAGCCGCGCATGGCCGCCATGTACTATGCCCGTCTGCTGACCTCGTGCTCGTTGCCGGAGCTGGGCCGGGTGTTCGGCGGTCGCAGTCACACCACCGTGTTGCGCGCCTTCCGCCGTTGCCGCGAGATGATCGACAGTGACGAGGTGTGGGCCGGTCGCATGGATCGTCTGCTGGTCAAGCTGGTGGAAAAGATCGTCGCCCCCAAGATGTGAGTGGAGCGGTGGGGGTGTGCGTAAGGGGTTTGACGCACCGCCCTGGTTGATGCTCCACTGACCGCATGTCGGTGGAGCGGGATAGGGGAATAGATGGCGCGCATAGCCGTAGTCGAAGATGAGGCATCGTTGCGGGCGGACGTGGTGGAATACCTGTCCGCCTGTGGTCATGTGGTGGTGGGCTGTGAAGATGGCCGCGCCCTGGACCGGGCCTTGGCCGAACACCCCGCCGACCTGATCATCCTGGACATCAATCTGCCGGGCGAGGACGGATTTTCCATCGCCAAGCGCCTGCGTGACCATTCGGAAATCGGAATCATCATGCTGACCGCCCGTGGTGTGAACGTGGACCGGGTGGTTGGCTTGGAAATCGGCGCCGACGTCTATCTGGTCAAGCCGGTGGAGCTGCGCGAGTTGGAAGCCCAGGTGCGGTCGTTGTCGCGTCGTCTGCAAGGGGCGGCGACGGTGCCGGTCGCCGCCGGCGGACTGACGCCGACGGGGGCTCAGTGGGTTTACGACCAATTGGCTTGGTCCTTGGTTTCCCCCGATGGCGGCAGTACCAAATTGACCGCCAACGAACGGGTGTTCGTGTCGCTGCTGGTGGAGCGCCCGGGTGAGCCGGTGTCGCGTTCGGCCATCTTCAAGGCTCTGGGCAAGCGCGAATGGGATGCCGGCGACCGTTCGGTCGATTCCATGGTGCGGCGCCTGCGCGCCAAGGGCGAGGAAGCCCTGGGCCGCGAATTGCCCATCGAGGCGGTGCACGGCACCGGCTATGCCTTCACTGCGCCGGTGGCTGTGCGCTGAACAGGGGGGCGATGATGGTCGGTTCCGCTCCACTTATTCTGCGCGACAAGCCTCGACGTGGCGCCAAGTTGCCGCCGTGGCCGGTGCTGGTGGTCGACGACGACGAACAAGTCCACGCCATGACCCAGATTCTGTTGCGCGACTTTTCCTTCGAAGGCCGTGGCTTCCAGATGATTTCCGCCCGTTCGGCGGCCGAGGCCCGACGGGTGCTGGCGGAAAATCCGTCCATTCCGGTCGCCTTGTTCGACGTGGTGATGGAAAGCCCCGATGCCGGTCTGAAGCTGGTGCGCAGCGTGCGCGAGGATTTGCGCAACCATGAAATCCGCATCATTTTGCGCACCGGTCAGCCGGGCGAGGCGCCGGAACGCGACGTGGTCGTCTCCTATGACGTCAACGATTACAAAAGCAAAAGCGAACTGACGGCGCAAAAACTGTTTACGGCCCTGGTCGGCGCCCTGCGCGCCTGGCGCGACATCGAAACCATCAACAGCCTCAATCAGAAGCTGGCCGAAGCCAACGAACAGCTGGAACTGAAGGTGGCCGAGCGCACGGCGGAACTGATGGACAGCCGCGATGCCCTGGCCCGGGCCAAGGATCGGGCGGAAGTGGCGCTGGAACGGGAGACGGCGGCCAAAAGCCAGCTGCGCCAGTTTCTGTCCATGGTCAGCCATGAATTCCGCACCCCCTTGGCCATCATCGATTCGGCGGCGCAGATGCTGATGATGCGGGCGCAACGGGTGGATTCGGGCATGTTGACCCGGCTCGAGACCATTCGCGGCGCCGTCGGGCGGCTGATCGACCTGATCGGCACCTGCTTGGCCGACGAACAGTTGGAAACCGGGCGCATGATCCTGCAAGAACAGGTGCTCGACTTGGCGCCCATCCTGCGGGCGGCGGTGGCCCATCATCAGGCGGCCTCGGGCGGGCGGCAGGTGCTGCTTGATATGGGCCGGGTGACGCGGGTGTGGGGTGATCCCAATCTGTTGCCGCTGGTCATCAACAATCTGATCTCCAACGCCCTCAAATATTCCGTCGATGATCCGGTGCAGGTGAAGCTCAGGGCCAATCACGGCGGCGTGGTGCTGACCGTGCGCGACGAGGGCATCGGTATCCCCCTGGCCGACCAGCCGCGCGTGTTCGAGCGTTTCTATCGGGCCGGCAATGCGCATAAATTGTCGGGCTCGGGCATCGGCCTGCACATGGTCCGCCAGATCGTCGACCTGCATGGCGGGAGTGTGGTGATCGACAGTACCGAGGGTATCGGCACCATCGTCACCGTGCATCTGCGCTGCCCCCCCCGCGATGGCGCTGTCAGGGACGGGGGCGGAACGCCTGCTTGAGCGTGTGCGCGTCCGTTGATACTGTGTCGGACGTTTCGCGGGATTGCCCGCGGCTTATGGGGGCGGCGCCTCTGGAATGAGGGAAAGTCTAATGCTGGCGAAGCAATACCGGGCTTTTAAGTCGACACTGGACGAGCGGGGGATCGTCTTCTCGTTCTCGGGTTATCTGTCCGAAGGCATCCTGTATTCGTTGGGCGACGCCTTGCGGCAGAAAATGGCTCTCGAGGACACCGACGTCACCACCATCAAAAAGGTGTTCTCGGTGTTCGTCGAGCAGTCGCAGAACATCATTCGCTATTCGGCGGACAAGGTGCAGGGCAACCTGGGCAAGTCGGTCGAACTGTCCTCGGGCATGGTCACCATCGGCAGCGACAACGGCCAGTTCTTCATCGTCTGCGGCAACATCATCCTGGAAGAGGATATGGAAAAGCTGCGGGGGCGCCTGGAAACCCTGCGCGGCATGGGCAAGGACGAGATCAAGGCCTATTACAAGGAACAGTTGCGCGAACCGCCCGACGAGGGCAGTCGCGGCGCCACCATCGGTCTGATCGAGATCGCGCGCCGGGCCAGTGCTCCCATCGAGTTCGATTTCGACCGCATCGACACCGATCGGCATTTCTTCTGTCTCAAAGTCTCCATCTAGCCTTGCTTCAGCTAAAGCGGAAGCAAGGCTAGGTCTTAACAAATGGCCCGTGCCGGGCAGTTCAGACGCCACTCTGGCTCATCGCATATCCACGTTTCGCGTGAAAATGCTCTAGGGGTTGATATGGAAAACCTGACCATTGCCGCTTCCGAGCGCTCGCCCGAGGTGAACTTTGATGTCGCCGCCGGTATCTTGCAGATCAAGGGCGAGTCCTATCCCGAGGATGCTTCCTCGGTGTTCGGCCCCATTTTCACCGCGCTGCAAGACTATCTGGCCCAGGCGGACGGCAAGGGGTTGAAGGTTGATTTCGAGTTGATCTATTTCAACTCATCTTCGGCCAAGGCGCTGATGAACATGTTCCAGATGCTGGAGAACGCCAAAGGCACCGATATCGTCGTCAATTGGCAGTTCATGGCCGATGACGAGACCATGAAGGAATTCGGCGAGGATTTTTCCGAAGACCTCAGCCATGTCACCTTCAATCTGGTGGCGGTATCCTGACCGCATCATGAGCGAGCCCGGCACAGGCGGCGGATTCAGTCTTTTCGATGCGGAAGAGCGGGCCCTGGCCGACGCCCGGCACTTGCTGGGGCGTATGCAAGGCGGCGAAGCCGCGTCCGTGGCGGACGTGCAGATTCTGGCCGATGCTTATTCGCGCTCGGTGCGTGAACAGCGCCGTCTGGTCAAGGTCAGCGACCGCCTGCAAAACCAGATGGCCTTGTTGAACCAGGAACTGGAACGGCGCCGCGCCGAGGCGGAAGAGGCGCTTGAACGCCTGCGCCAAGCCCAGGAGACCCTGGTGCAGACGGAAAAGCTGGCCTCGTTGGGCGCCTTGGTCGGTGGCGTCGCGCACGAAATCAACACCCCCGTCGGCATCGCCTTGTCCTGCGCTTCGCATCTGGCCGATTCCACCGCGTCGATCCGGGCCTTGTTCGAGGCCGACGACATCGGTGTCGACGATTTCCAGCATTACATGGATACCGCCGCCGACACCGCCAAGCTGATCGTCGCCAATTGTGAGCGGGCCGCCGATTTGATCCGCAGTTTCAAGCAGGTGGCGGTGGACCGTACCTCGTCCGAGCGCCGCTCGTTCCGCCTGTTCGACACCATCACCGAAACGGTGACGTCGCTGAAACCCAACCTGCGTCAGGGCGGCCACGGTATCGAGATGTCCTGTCCCGCCGATCTGGAACTGGACGGTTATCCGGGGGCGGTGTCGCAGATTTTGACCAATTTCGTCATGAACTCGCTGACCCATGGCTATGATCCCGGTCAGCATGGCCACCTGAGCATCATCGCTCAGGTTGACGCGGGCGACATGGTTCGGCTGGTCTATGCCGATGACGGCAAGGGGATCGCCGAGGAACACCGCACCCGCATCTTTGACCCGTTCTTCACCACTCGACGCGGTAGCGGTGGGTCGGGCTTGGGGTTGCACATCGTCTTCAATCTGGTCACCGGCCCGTTGGGCGGTCAGGTGCAGTTGGAAAGCGCGGCCCAGGGCGGCGGCACCAGCTTTGTCCTTACCTTTCCCCGCATCGCCCCGGAAAACCAGACCGCTTGAGCCTGTGTCCTTGTTTGCGGCGGCATTGCATCCCATACTTTAGCAAGGCTTAATTCAGTCCAGGATCTTGCTGTGCCGCTTGTCGCTTCTCCCCTGCATTGCCCTTTGCGCGAAACCGAATTGAACGCAACGTTGCGCCCGTGGGCAAAGCTTAATCCGGAAGGCGGTGTGTTGGCTCTGGTGCCAGCGGCGGAGCAGGCGCAGGTGGGGGTGTTGCAGCAGGTCTGCCGGCAATTACGGTTGCCCTTGGCCGGAGCGGTGTTTCCCGCCTTGGTGACGGAAGCGGGGGAGCGCCGTGACGGCGTGATGCTGGTGCGATTGGCACAGATGCCGCCGGTACGGCTGTTTACCGGCATGGATCTGCCGGAGGCGGCGGATCGGGTGGTGACCCAGGTGGCGGCGTGGCTCGACGCGCTGCCGCCGGGCGGGGCCGAGCCGGTTTTGTTCAGTATTTTCGACGCCTGCCTGGGTAATCTGTATGCACTGCTGTGCCAATTAGGCCACGGCCTGGACGACCGGGTGATCTATGCCGGGGCCAATGCCGGGCAGGAAACCTTTCAGCCGCTGGATTGCGTATTTGACAGCGATATCTTGGCCGGAAATGCCCTGTTGACGGTGCTGTTGCCGTCAGTGGCGCGGCCCAGTGTCGAACACGGCTTTTCCCTGCCGGTGCGGATCATGCGTGCCACCCGCACCGAGGCCAACCGCATCCTGACCTTGGATGACCGTCCGGCATTTGATGTCTATCGGGAAGCCTTGGTTGAGGATTATGGGCAGGAATTGTCCGTGGACAGCTTTTACGGGCATTCCGTCCACTTCCCCTTGGCTATCCTGGCCGGTGACTCCCTGGTGCAGGTCCGCATTCCGGTGGTGTTGGACGCAGCCGGCGGCTTGACCTGCGTCGGCGAGGTGCCCGAAGGCAGCATCATCGTCATCATCAAGGCGCCGGAGGTGGGGGAAAGCGATTGCATTGATCGTATCGCCGACCACTTGGGGGTCAGCCAGGACACGTTGCTGACTTTTTATTGTGCCGGTCGGCGTTTGCATCTGGGGTCGGATGGGACAAGGCGTGAACTGGCGGATCTGTGCCGACAAACCGGCTCGGCCCATTTGGCCGGGGCGTTGTCTTTGGGCGAGATTTCCACCGATGGACGTGGTGCGCCGGCCTTTCACAATGCCGCCCTGCTGTGCCTGCGGGTGCGGGATCAGGATCAGTCCTGAGTTTCGCGCCGCACCACCATCTTGTCGTCGCCGCAGACCAGACACACCGGGTCATAGGCGTTCAACAGCGGCTCCATCCACCATGACCCCGGCTCTTCCGCCAGGGCATCGGGGCGGTCGGGATCGACATGGATGACGACGCTGGTGTGTTCTTCGTTGAAGCTGACCACCACGCCGCACAGATCGGGCCGCAATTCCTCGGGCATCTGGGGCTCAAGCAGCCAGAAGCATTGGAAGTTGCGGCACGATTGCGGGCGGGTCACATGAATGGCGCAGCCAAGGTCAGTGCAGTGCTCGCACCATTGGTTGGTCGGCTTGCCGGTTTCGGGGACGGCAAAGAACCGGCAGCAGATGGTACAGGGGCCGCAATCGCGTAGGCTCATGGGGTTAATCCAGCTGCAGGACCAGCGCCTTCAGATAGGCGCTTTCCGGCAGGTGCGGATGCAGCGGGTGATCGGACCCGGCGCCGGCGCTGCGCAGGATGCGGCCCGACCGCCCGGCCTGACCCAGGCCGTGGGCGATTTCCTCGATGAACTGATCGACGGGCATGTGGTGCGAGCACGACGCGCACAGCAGAAAGCCACCCGCTTCCACCAAAGGCGCCGCCAGTCGGGCCATCTTGCGATAGCCCTTGGCCCCCGATTGCACGTCTTTGCGCGATTTGACGAAGGCCGGCGGGTCGACCACCACCACGCCGAAGCGCTCGTTCGCCGCCTCCAGACGGGCCATTTCGGCGAAGGCCTCGGCCCGGACGGTCTGCACCGAGACTCCGTTCAATTCCGCCGCGCGGGCGGCCAGGGCGAGCGAGTGTTCCGACCGGTCCACCGCCACCACTTCGGTGGCCCCATTGAGGGCGGCTTGGATGGCGAAGCCGCCGGCATAGGTGTAGACGTCCAGCATGCGCCGTCCCTTGGCCAGCCGGGCGATGAAGGCGCGGTTGTCGCGCTGGTCGTAGAACCAGCCGGTCTTTTGCCCGTCGGTCAGGTCGGCGACGAAGCGGGCGCCGTTTTCTTCCAGTTCCACCGGGCCGTCCAGGCTGCCCAGGGCGATTTTGTGCTCGAGCGCCAGCCCTTCCAGGGTGCGGACCGGGCTGTCGTTCTTCAGTACCACGGCGCGGGGATTGAACACCTCGGTCAGGGCTTCCAGCAGCACCGGGGTCAGGGCTTCCATGCCGGCGGTGTTGATCTGCAGGGCGAACACGTCGCCATAACGGTCCACGATCAGGCCGGGCAGAGTGTCGGCCTCGGAATGGATCAGCCGGTAATGCGGCGTGGGGTACAATTGATCGCGCAAGGCCTGGGCCGCCTTCAGGCGAGCGGCGATGAAGCCGGCATCGACGACGTCGGTCCAGCGCCGTGACAGCACGCGGGCGGCGATCAGCGAGTGCGGGTTGAAGCTGGCCACCCCCAACTTCTCGTCACCGGCATCCATCAGCGTCACCAAGGTGCCGGCGGGCAGGGCCTTCAGCTCGGCATTCATCTCGATTTCGTTGGAGAACACCCACGGGTGGCCGGAACGGAAGCGCCGGGCCCGGCCCTTGGCGAAGCGGACGACCGGACGATCTGACGGGTTCTGGTTCATTTGGCGGACTCTGGCCTAGGGGTGATCGAGATGTGTTCGGGGGGATGTCGGGCAGGAATAAAGCCTGGGAAGTGTACGGGAAGCCAGGAAAAATTTAGGCATTTTGATATGGATCAATGGCCGGCGCCGACCTAACCGTCATAGTGCGGCGACTCGGAGGACTGTCCGCCCGGCCATTTCCGGCTTACGGGGGAATGCGTTCGCATTGGAAATGGCGGGTGTCTTTCGAGTTGACCCTTTCCCGGTCGAAACAGGAGTTCGGCATGAGCACCAACACCGACGCCATCGTCTATAATGAAGACGTGGTGAAGAAGTTCGTCCTTGCGGCGATTTTCTGGGGTGTGGTTGGCTTTCTGGCTGGCGATTTCATCGCTTGGCAGTTGGCCTTCCCCGTCCTGAATCTGGATCTGGAGTGGACCACCTTCGGTCGTCTGCGTCCCGTCCACACTTCCGCCGTGATCTTCGCCTTCGGCGGCAATATCCTTTTCTGCACCTCGCTGTACACCGTGCAGCGCACCTGCCGCACCGGCTTGTTCGGCGGCGACGGCTTTGCCACCGTGGTGTTCTGGAACTTCCAGGCGCTGATCGTGGTTGCCGCGTTGACCTATGCCCTGGGCTTCTCCCAGGGTCAGGAATACGCCGAGCCGGAATGGTGGGTCGACCTGTGGCTGACCGTGATCTGGGTCTGCTATCTGATCATCTTCGCCGGTACCATCATGAAGCGTCGTGAACCCCACATCTATGTGGCCAACTGGTTCTTCTTCGCCATGATCCTGACCGTCGCCATGCTCCACCTGGGCAACAACCTAGCCGTTCCGGCCGGTTTCTTCGGTGGCAGCTGGATGAAGTCGTACAACATCTTCGGCGGCGTGCAGAACGCCATGACCCAATGGTGGTACGGCCATAACGCGGTGGGCTTCTTCCTGACCGCCGGCTTCCTGGGCATCATGTACTATTTCGTGCCCAAGCGCGCCGAACGTCCGGTCTATTCGTACCGTCTGTCGATCGTGCACTTCTGGGCGCTGATCTTCCTGTACATCTGGGCCGGTCCGCACCATCTGCACTACACCGCCCTGCCCGATTGGGCCCAGACCCTGGGCGCGACCTTCTCAATCATGCTGTGGATGCCCTCTTGGGGTGGCATGATCAACGGCCTGATGACCCTGTCGGGTGCCTGGGACAAGCTGCGGACCGATCCGGTCATGCGTTTCCTGGTTTCCTCGGTGGCGTTCTACGGCATGTCGACCTTCGAAGGTCCGATGATGTCGCTCAAGGCCGTCAACTCGCTGTCGCACTACACCGACTGGACCGTCGGCCACGTGCACTCGGGTGCCTTGGGTTGGGTTGCCTTCGTCTCGTTCGGCGCTTTGTACTATCTGGTGCCGAAGCTGTGGGGCCGTAAGGAAGTCTACTCGCTGAAGCTGGTTGGCCTGCACTTCTGGGTCGCCACCATCGGTATCGTTCTGTACATCACCTCCATGTGGATCTCCGGCATCATGCAGGGTCTGATGTGGCGTGCGTACGACAACCTGGGCTTCCTGCAGTACTCGTTCATCGAGACCGTTGAAGCCATGCACCCCTATTATGTGATCCGCGCGACGGGCGGCCTGCTCTTCGTCCTGGGTGCCCTGATCATGGTCTACAACTTCATCAAGACCATCAAGGGTGACGTGGCCGAAGAGGCGATGCAGCCCTCGACTGCCGGCGCTCGCTAAGGGGGAGGAACAGAAATGTCTATCTTCAAGCATCACGCCAAAGTCGAAACCAACGTCTTCTTCCTGGCTGTCGGCATTCTGCTGACCGTCATCGTCGGCGGCTTGGTTGAAGTTGTGCCGTTGTTCACCATCGAGTCGACCATCGAAAAGGTGGAAGGCGTGCGTCCGTACAGCCCGCTCGAGCAGGCTGGCCGTGACATCTACGTCCGCGAAGGCTGCTATAACTGCCACAGCCAGATGATCCGTCCGTTCAAGGACGAGGTCGAACGCTATGGCCATTACAGCCTGGCGGCCGAGTCGAAGTACGATCACCCCTTCCAGTGGTCGTCCAAGCGTACCGGCCCCGATCTGGCCCGTGTTGGTGGCAAGTACACCAACGACTGGCAGGTCCGCCACCTGATCAACCCTCGTGACGTCGTCCCGGAATCGATCATGCCCGGCTATCCGCACCTGAAGCGGCCGCTGGACCAGTCGACCATCGTCGGCAATCTGACTGCCTTGTCCATCGTGGGTGTTCCCTACACGGCCGAGCAGTTGAAGAACGCCAAGGCCCATCTGGTGGAGCAAGCCACGTCCGACGCCGGTGCTGAATCGGCGATCGCCAAGGCTTACCCCAAGGCCAAGGTCGGCGATTTCGACGGCAACCCGCAGGTGGTTTCGGAAATGGACGCCCTGGTGGCCTATCTTCAGGTCCTGGGCACCATGGTCGATTTCACCACCGTGGATCACACCAAGATCCAGCGCTAGGAGCGGGACATGACTCTCGAGGCGATCTCGGAGTTTTTCCGCTCCCTGTGGGGGGTTTGGTTGATGGTTTTGTTCCTGGGGATCGTTTTCTACGCCTTCCGTCCGCGTAACAAGGACCGGTTGGAAGAGTACGGAAACATCCCCCTCAGGGACGATGACGACAAGGAGCGCTAACATGGCTCACGTTGAACATGACGTGATCTCCGGTCAGAACACGACCGGTCACGAGTGGGACGGCATCAAGGAGTTGAACACTCCTCTGCCGAAGTGGTGGGTGTACGTTTTCTGGGCGACCGTGATCTGGGCCATCGGCTATTGGGTCGCCATGCCGACCTGGCCGACCACCAGCGATTACAGCCGCGGCATGATGGGCTATTCGTCCCGCGCCGATCTGGCCAATGAGCTGGATCTGCAGAAGAAGGCCCGGTCCCAGTGGCTGGCCAAGCTGGAAGCTGCCAGCCTGCAGCAGATCAAGGACGACAAGACCCTGCTGAACTACGCCATGGCTGGCGGCAAGATCGCCTTCGGCGACAATTGCTCGGCTTGCCATGGTTCGGGCGGTGTCGGCGTTGCCGGCGCTTATCCCCGTCTGGCCGATGACGAATGGATTTGGGGCGGTAGCCTCGATGACATTCATCAGACCATCCAGTACGGCGTCCGCAACGAAAACAGCAACTCGCGTCAAAGCGAAATGCTGGCTTTCGGCACCGGCGATGCCCTTGACAAGACCCAGGTCGACCAATTGGCCGATTATGTCCTGTCGCTGTCCTCGAAGACCCCCGCTGCCGGTTCGCCGGGCGAGGCCATCTTCGCCGAACGCTGCACTGCCTGCCACCAGGAAGGCGGCGTTGGGACCAAGGAACTGGGTGCCCCGGCCTTGAACAACAACATCTGGCTGTTCAAGGGTGACAAGGAAAGCGCCAAGCAAGGCGTGATCAACCAGGTCACCAAGCCGCGTCACGGCGCCATGCCCGCTTGGGCTGGTCGTCTGGACGCCGCCACCATCAAGATGCTGGCTGTCTACGTCCATTCCCTGGGCGGCGGCAAGTAATCTGGGTTGCTTTAAGGATGGGGGCGTTTCCCGCAAGGGAAGCGCCCCTTTTCTTTGCCCCGCCTTCAGTTTCAGCCGCAGATGAACTTTTGTTCGGAATTCCAGGCAAGCATTGTTTTGCCTGCCGCCATGGCCCATAGTCTGGCCCCATTGGAAATACCAAGACATGCATCAGAGGCATGACCGGCATGCATTTTTGACGCCGCGGGCATATTGGATGCTCATTACAGTCGGCCACCCCCTGATGCGGAAGAGAGTAAGCAGGCGATGAACCAGCAGGTAAAAGAGCCCCAATCCAGCGGCAGTATGTATGCCGAAACAGTCATCATTCATCCCCGCCACGTGAAGCAGGGGCTGTTCCGCGCCGCCAAGTGGTGGCTGATGTGGGGTTTGCTGGCATTTTTCCACTTGGCGCCGTTCCTGCGCTGGGACCGTGGCCCCGGTGCTCCCAGCCAGGCCATCCTGGCCGATATCGACGGACGGCGCGGCTATTTCTTCTTCATCGAGATCTGGCCGCAGGAGGTCTATTATCTGACCGGCCTACTTTTGTTCGCGGCCATCACCTTGTTCTTCATGTCGGCCTTGGCCGGTCGTGTCTGGTGCGGGTTCCTGTGCTGGCAGACCGTCTATACCGATCTGTTCGTGCAGATCGAGCGTTGGGTGGTGGGGGACCGTTCCGCCCGCATGAACCTGGAACGCGCCCCCTGGACCGCGCAGAAGATCGTCAAGAAGGCCGTCATCCAGGCCGGTTGGCTGGCGGTGTCGGCGGCGTGCGGCATCGCCTTCGTGCTGTATTTCGGCGACGCCTTCCAGATGATGAAGGACATCTTCACCCTGGAAGCCTCCATCGGGGTTTATTCCTTCATCGCCATCATCGGCGGCTTTTGCTATCTGCTGGCCGGCTTCGCCCGTGAGCAGGTGTGCCTTTATATGTGCCCCTATTCGCGCTTTCAGTCGGCCATGTTCGACGAGCATTCGCTGATCATCTCGTACGAGGAATGGCGGGGCGAGCCGCGGGCGCCGGCGCGCAAGGGCCAGAGCTTCGAGGACCGGGGCCATTGCATCGACTGCAAGATGTGCGTCCAGGTCTGCCCCACCGGCATCGACATCCGCGAAGGCTTGCAGATGGCCTGTATCGGTTGCGGCCTGTGCGTCGATGCCTGTAACACCATGATGGACCGGGTCGGTCTGCCGCGCGGGTTGATCTCGTACGATTCCATCACCAATGTGAACTCGCGCGCGGCCGGTGGTCCTGGCAACAAAACCAAGCTGTTGCGGACGCGCACCATTCTTTACACCTTGCTGCTGCTGGTGATCGGTGCCGGCATGGTGTTGTCCTTGGGGACAAGGCGTACCACCGAGGTGAACATCCTGCATGAACGGGCGCCCATGTACGTGCAGATGTCCAACGGCACCATCCGTAACGGCTACACCTACAAAATTCTCAACATGGTCCGCCAAGACCGCGTGTATAACCTGAAGGTCGTCGGCATCGAAGGCGCCACCATGGAAGTGGTCGGCGGCGAGAGCAACGTGACCCAGATGGACCTGTCGGTTCCCGGCGACGAGATCACCACCCTTCGTCTTTACGTCAACGCACCCGAGGAAAAAGTGACGGACAAGAAGACCGACCTTATCTTCATCCTGACCGAAAAAGCTGAGGGCACCGAGTTGCGCAGCACCTCGTTGTTCGCGGGGCCGGGACGATGAACGCCATGACCAAGAAGACCCGTCAGCCGGGGTGGTGGTACCCCTATATTTTCGTTGCCGGCTTCGGCGTGGTCCTGGCGGTGAACGGCACCTTGGCCTACTTCGCCACCAGCACCTTCACCGGCATCTCCACCACCGACGCCTATGAAAAGGGCCGGCTGTATAACCAGAATCTGGCCCTGGCCAAGGCGCAGGCGGAAATGGGCTGGCAGGTGGACACCAAGCTGGTCCCGGCCAGCACCGCCGACGGCCACAAGGTCGATGTCCGCATCAGCTATCGCGATCGCGACGGCAAGGGCGTGGACGGGTTGAAGGTGACCGCCGGCATGGTGCGTCCGACCGTCGCCGGCTATGATCACGAGGTGGCGTTGCCGTCCTTGGGCGGCGGCGTTTATGGCGGTGTTTTCGCCCTGCCGCTGGCCGGCGTGTGGGACATCGACGTGGCGGCTGTCGGCGAGGGTGTGGCCTATCAGCACGCCCAGCGTTTCGTCATTCCGTGAGCACGCGCCCGTGCCGCCATTGCGGCCAGGACATCCCCGTCACTCTTGACGGGGATTTCTGCTGTCGCGGCTGTGAAGGCGCCTATGCCCTGGTCCAGGACATGGGGCTGGAGCGATATTATCAGCGGCGTTCGGTTGATCCGGCGATGCGGCCGCTGCGGCCCGAGGACGGCGCCACCGCCCATCACGATTACGCTGCCCACGTGGTCGAGGACGGCCAAGGCGGCGCCAGCCTGAATTTGATGGTCGAGGGCATTCACTGCGCCGCCTGCATCTGGCTGATCGAGGCCGTTCTGGCCCGCCATCCGGCGGTGACCTGGGCCCGGGTCAACATGACCACCCGTCGGCTGGTGCTGCGCTGGAAGGCCGATCAGGGCGACGCCGCTGACATCCTGGCTCCGGTGCTGGCGGTGGGGTATCGGCTGGTACCGTTCGACCCCGCCAAGCTGGGGCGCGAGACGGAAAAAAACGAAAAGCAATTGCTGCGCGCCATGGCGGTGGCCGGTTTCGCTGCCGGCAACGTCATGCTGCTGTCGGTGTCGGTGTGGGCCGGGCATTTTTCCCATATGGGGGCTCATACCCGCGATCTGATGCACTGGATCAGCGCCCTGATCGTGCTGCCGGCGGTGCTTTATTGCATCCGCCCGTTCCTGTACTCGGCCCTGGCGGCGTTGTCCAATAAACGCACCAACATGGATGTGCCCATTTCCCTGGGCGTGCTTCTGGCCTCGGGCATGTCGCTGGCGGAAACCATCCGCGGCGGTGAGCACGCTTATTTCGATTCCGCCATCACGCTGTTGTTCTTCCTGCTGATCGGGCGCTATCTGGACAGCCGGGCGCGCGGCCGCGCCCGCAGCGCCGCCGAGCATCTGCTGACCCTGGACGCGGTGGCGGTCAGCGTGCTGGAAGACGATGGCAGTCAACGCCTGTGCCCGCCCAATCAGGTGAAAACCGGTCAGATCGTGCTGGTGGCGGCGGGCGAACGCATCGGCGTCGATGGCACCATCGTGCAAGGCCGCTCCGATGTGGATACCAGCCTGATCACCGGTGAAAGCGTGCCGGCAGCGGTGGATGTGGGGGGGCGTGTCTTCGCCGGGACCATCAATCTGTCGGCGCCGTTGCGCTTGCAGGTGGCGGCGGTGGGCGAGCGCACCTTGTTGGCGGAAATCGTCCGCATGATGGAGGTGGCCGAACAGGGCCGGGCCAAATATGTCGCTCTGGCCGACCGGGTGGCGCGCTGGTATGCGCCGGTGGTGCATGTGGCGGCCTTGTCCACCTTCCTGGGTTGGGTCGTCCTGGGCGGCATTCCCTGGCAGGTGGCGCTGCTGCACGCGGTGGCGGTGCTCATCATCACGTGCCCCTGTGCTTTGGCTTTGGCGGTGCCGGTGGTTCAGGTCATCGCCAGTGGTCGCCTGCTGCGTCAGGGCATCTTGCTGAAAAGCGCCACGGCGTTGGAGCGGGTGGCGGAAATCGACGTGGTGGTGTTCGACAAGACCGGCACCCTGACCGTGGGCAAGCCGGAATTGCTGCAAGACGGTGCCTGGAATGCCGATGATCTGCGGTTGGCGGCGTCGTTGGCGGTGTCGTCGCACCATCCGCTGGCCCGCGCCTTGGCGGCGGCGGCTCCGGCGGTGGCGCCTATGGAAAACGCCGTCGAGGAACCGGGACGCGGTATGGTCGCGGGGGATTGGCGGCTGGGTAGCCGGGCGCATGTGGGCATGGACGACGACGACGCGGTTTCGGGGCCGGAATTGTGGCTGGCCGGGCCGGGGCGGGCACCGTTGCGCTTTGGCTTCGCCGACCGTCCGCGCGACGATGCGGGTGAGGTGTTGTCGGCTTTGCGGGGCCGGGGTTTGCGCATTGAACTGCTGTCGGGCGATCGTGCCCCCACCGTCCGCCAATTGGCCGAGCGCCTGGGGATCGACCAGTGGCAGGCCGGCTGTACCCCGGCGGCCAAGGTGGCCCGGCTGGAAGAATTGAAGGCCCAGGGCCAGCGGGTGATGATGGTGGGCGACGGCCTGAACGACGCCCCGGCGCTGTCCGCCGCCCATGTGTCGCTGTCGCCGTCGAGCGCGGTGGATGTCAGCCAAACCGCCGCAGATGTGGTGTTCCAGGGCGAGCGTCTGGGCCCGGTGGCTGAAATCTGCGAGGTTGCCGCGCGGTCGCGCCGGCTGGTCAGTCAGAATTTCGCTCTCGCCTTGGGCTATAATGTGTTTACTGTACCTCTGGCGGTGGCCGGACACGTCACCCCGTTGATCGCGGCGATTGCCATGTCCACCTCGTCCTTGGTTGTCATCGGCAACGCCCTGCGACTTACACGCGGGAGAAAAGGTTGACCAATCTGCTGATGCTGATCCCCGTTGCCCTGGTTCTGGGGTTAATCGGATTGGCGGCGTTCCTTTGGGCCTTGAAATCCGGTCAGTTCGACGATCTTGACGGGGCCGCGCACCGCATCCTGTTCGAGGATGACGAGCATCTGCCGCCGGCGGCCAAGGTCAGTGAAAAACCCGACGGCAGTTCAGGGTGATCCCCATGCCGCCCCTGGATTACGACGATCACAAGGTCGCCCGTGACGCCGATATCGGCGCGCCGCCGTGCCGCAATTGCGACGTGGTCCGCGAAATCGCCTTTTGCGCCGAGTTGAACCACGATGAAATCAAGCGTCTGGCCACGGTGCGCTGCCATGCCCATCTGCCGGCCAGCTTCACCATTTTCCGCGAAGGTGATCCGGCCGATCACGTCTATTCCATCGCCACCGGCGCGGTGAAGCTTTACAAGCTGTTGTCCGACGGTCGGCGTCAGATCATCGGCTTTTTGTTTTCGGGCGAGATGTTCGGCCTGGGGCTGGATAACGGCTATGCCTATACGGCGGAAACGGTGACGCAGACGCAATTGTGCCGCTTCACCCATCGCAAGCTGGAAAGCGTGCTGGGCGACATCCCCAAGCTGGAACGCAAGATGTTTTCCATGACCGTCAAGGATCTGGTGGCGGCGCAGGAACAGATGTTGCTGTTGGGGCGCAAGACGGCGCGGGAAAAGGTAGCGACCTTTTTGCTGAAACTGTCGCAGCGGGCGGAAATCCAGGGCATGCCGGCCAGTCCCGTCGCCTTGCCCATGAGCCGGGCCGACATCGCCGATTATCTCGGCCTGACCATCGAGACGGTCAGCCGGACCTTTACCCAGTTGAAGCGTGAAGGGGTGATCGGCCTGCCGGCCTCGGGCCACGTGCTGATGACCGACGAAAAGGCCCTGCGCGATCTGGCCGAGGGCGGTGGGGCGCATTAGAGTATTTTCACGCGAAGCGTGGATATGCGACGAACCGGGATCGCAGACGTGTGCTCCGCACACAGTGGCGTCTGAGCGGCCCGTCACGGGCATTTGTAATGGTTTGGGCTTGTTTCCGCTTTAGCTGAAACAAGCCTAATTACGCAAGACGTTACTTATTATCGTTTGACTTCAACCGGCCAAGATGGAAAACCATGGCCCGCCTGCTGTTGGAGGAATCTTTGAGCGCCGAAGTCAAAGTCAAACGCGTCACCACCCGCGACATCCGTGCCCGTAAGGGCGGCGACCCCGTCGTGGTGCTGACCGCTTATACCGCCCCCATCGCCCGTCTGCTCGATCCCCACGTGGACGTTTTGCTGGTGGGCGATTCGGTCGGGATGGTGCTTTACGGCATGGACACCACCTTGGGCGTCACGGTGGACATGATGATCAATCATGGACAGGCGGTGATGCGCGGCTCGACCCATGCTTGCGTGGTGGTCGACATGCCGTTCGGCTCGTATCAGGAAAGCAAGGAACAGGCCTTCCGCAACGCCGCGCGCATCATGGTTGAGACCGGCTGTGCCGCCGTCAAGCTGGAAGGCGGTCGTGAAATGGCCGAAACCATCCGCTTCTTGACCGAGCGCTGCATTCCGGTGATGGCCCATATCGGCCTGAAGCCGCAGGCGGTGCACGCCGCCGGCGGATTCCGCGCCCAGGGCCGCATCGAGGCCGAAGCCGAACAGATCCGCGACGATGCCCGCGCCATCACCGAGGCCGGTGCCTTCTGCGTGGTGGTCGAAGGCACGGTCGAGCCGGTGGCGCGGGCGCTGTCGGCGGAAATCGGCATTCCCACCATCGGCATCGGCGCCTCTCCCGCCTGCGACGGTCAGGTGCTGGTGACCGAAGACGTATTGGGGCTGTTTTCCGATTTCACCCCCAAATTCGTCAAGCGTTACGCTGATCTGTCCACGCCGATCAGCGAAGCGGCGGCGCGTTATGCCGCCGAGGTCAAGTCCCGCGCCTTTCCGGGCCCCGAACATTGTTTCGGTCTGCCCAAGACGCCCAAAGCATAGAGGTCTGCCATGTCCGAGAGCCTGGACATCGTCCGTACCAAAGCCGATTTGCGGGCCCGGGTGCGCTATTGGCGCGATCAGGGGCTGAACGTCGCCTTCGTTCCCACCATGGGGGCCTTGCATGAAGGCCATCTGACACTGGTCCGTGCCGGGCTGGAGATGGCCGACCGGGTGGTGGCCTCGGTGTTCGTCAACCCGACCCAGTTCGGCCCGAACGAGGATTTCAGCCGCTATCCACGCCAGGAAGAGCAGGATGCGGCCCTGCTGGCCGGGGCCGGCTGTCATTTGCTGTACGCCCCGAGCGTCGAGGAAATGTATCCGCCCGGCTTCGCCACCACGATCAGCGTCGGCGGCGTGTCGGAAGGCCTGTGCGGCGACGTGCGGCCCGGCCATTTCGACGGCGTCGCCACCGTGGTGACCAAGCTGTTGTTGCAGGCGCAACCGCATGTGGCCCTGTTCGGCGAGAAGGACTGGCAGCAACTGGCGGTGATCCGCCGTCTGGTGCGTGATCTGGATGTGCCGGTGGACGTGGCCGGCGTCCCCACCGTGCGCGAGGCCGACGGTCTGGCCAAGTCGTCGCGCAACGCCTATCTGTCGGCGTCGGAACGGGCCATCGCCCCGGTGCTCTATCAGGTACTCAACCATATCGCCGAAGGTCTGCGCCAGGGCGGGGCGGCAGCGGATTTGTGCGCCCAAGGTCGGGCCCGCATCCTGGAGGCCGGATTCGTTTCGGTGGATTACCTGGAAGCGCGCGGCGCCGATGGGCTGGAACCGCTGGAGCGGCTGGACCGTCCGGCCCGCATCCTGGTGGCGGCCCGCCTGGCCGGGGCGCGGTTGATCGACAATCTGGCGGTGGAACCCGGCCATGCTTGAACGCCTGTTCAAGCTGCGCGCCCACAATACCGATGTGGGCACCGAGGTGCTGGCCGGGGCCACCACCTTCTTGACCATGGCCTATATCATCTTCGTCAATCCGGCCATGCTGGCCGATGCCGGCATGGACAAAGGCGCGGTGTTCGCCGCCACCTGCATCGCCGCCGCCATCGGCTCGGCGGTGATGGGGTTTTACGCCAATTATCCCATCGCCCTGGCCCCGGGCATGGGGCTCAACGCCTATTTCACCTATGGCGTGGTGCTGGGCATGGGCCATTCCTGGCAAGTGGCTTTGGGCGCGGTGTTCGTGTCGGGCTGCCTCTTCCTGATTCTGGCTTTGACCAAAGTGCGCGAAGCCATCATCAACGCCATCCCGCATTCGCTCAAGCTGGCCATATCGGCTGGCATCGGCCTGTTCTTGGGCATCATCGCCATGAAGAACGCCGGCATCATCACTGGCCATCAGGCGACCTTGGTCACCTTGGGCAACGTCGCCCAGCCCCAGGCCATCCTGGCGGTGGTGGGTTTCATGGTCATGGTGGCGCTGGATGCCCGCAAGGTGCCGGGCGCCATCATGATCGCCATCCTGGGGACCACCGCCATGGGCATGGCCCTGGGGGTGACGCCGTTCGGCGGCATCATGTCCATGCCGCCGTCGCTGGCGCCGACCTTCTTGCAGATGGATGTGGCCGCCGCCCTCAATCTAGGGCTGATCGCCATCGTCTTCGCCTTCTTGTTCGTCGATCTGTTCGACAATGCCGGCACCTTGATCGGTCTGGCCCATCGCGCCGGCATGCTGGACGAGCGGGGCCGGCTGCCGCGCATCGGTCGGGCGCTGATCGCCGATTCCACCGCCGCCATGGCCTCGGGTGTGCTGGGGACCTCGACCACCACCAGCTATATCGAAAGCGCCGCCGGCATCAAGGCCGGTGGTCGCACCGGACTGACCGCGGTGGTGGTGGCGTGTTGCTTCCTGCTGGCTCTGTTCCTGGCGCCGCTGGCGTCGTCGATTCCGGCCTATGCCACCGCCCCGGCGCTTTTGTTCGTCGCCTGCCTGATGGCGCGCGGTCTGGCCGACATCGCCTGGGATGACCTGACCGAGGCGGTGCCGGCGGTGGTCACCGCCCTGGCCATGCCGCTGACTTTTTCCATCGCTCACGGTATTTCGTTCGGCTTCATCGCCTTCGTCGGCATCAAGGTGCTGGCCGGGCGCTGGCGTGACGTCAGCCCCACCGTGGCCCTGCTGGCGGTGGCTTTCGTGCTGAAATATGCGTTGTTGGGTTAAATCCCAATTGACCGGGGCGTTGGGATCGCTATTATCGCGGTCCCAATCCACGGTGCCCTAGTGGCGGAATTGGTAGACGCAGTCGACTCAAAATCGACCGCCGAAAGGCTTGCTGGTTCGAGTCCGGCCTGGGGCACCACTCTCTTCCCATTCGATGTCTTAAGCAATCGAGCGGGCTGCTTATGCAGCGCTCGACCCGCTTCTATTCCCAGTCGGCCAGGCCATAGCCGGCGAGGATGGCGGCCAGACGGCCATTGCGCCGCAAGGCGATGATGCCGTTATCCAGGGCATCGGCCAGGGAATTGCCGCGATGGCGGGCCAGCGAGAACGAAATGTGTAGGCTGCCGCCGGCCAATCGCCCGGCGGTGCGCACCTTGCCGGTGCGACCGGTACGGATGATGGTGTCGCGCAGTACCGCCTCGTCGTCCAGGACCAGGTCCACCTGCCGGTCCAGCAACCGCCCCAGATTGGTTTCGGCGGCGCGGTTGCCGGCCTGGGCCAAGACCTGCTGGGGGTGTTGCGCCAGCCAGGCGTCGATGTCGGTGGAATAGCTGTAATCCTTCACCGTGCCGATGCGCCGCCCGGCCAGCGAGGTCATGTCGATGAAGTTGAACGGATCATCGGCACGGACGGCGAAGGCATTGGATTGCTGCCCCAGAGGGAGCTGGTTGCGCGGCAGATCGGGGGCTTCGCCCGGCAAGGTGCCGACGATGCCGTCGGCCAACCCGGCGCGAATTTCATTCAATCCGGTGGCCCAGGGTCGTATCTGGTACTGGGTCTTCAGCCCGGCCAGGGCAAAGGCTTCGCGCGCGATGTCGATCATATAGCCCGATCGACCGCTGCTTGGGTCGCAGGTATGCGGGCACCAATGGTCGGCGGTCAGAATAACCGTGTCCGCCGCATTCACCCCGGTGGGCGTGAGCAGGGACAGCCACAGGATCACCACCCATGGCCATGGGGTCTTTTCGCGCATGGGCAAATCCTAAAGACCGGATGTCACCGGGAAAACCGGCGCCATCCGAATCTCGCCCGCTCGTGGTGCCGCGTCAAGTCCGCTTCAGCGAGGACCACAGCGGTTGTGGCGGCGGCTTTCCGCTTCGATCTCGGCAGCGCATTCCTTGCAGTGGCGGGCATGCGGGGTCGCCCGCAGCCGCTCGGGTTCGATGTCGCAGCCGCAAGCCCGGCAAATACCGGAGGACGGCGCCCCCGATGTGCGCGCCAACACCGCCTGCAGGGCGACGGCGTTGAAGGCGTCAATCCGCTCGGCGGCGCAATCGATATCGTCCATGAAACTTCCCCTCGTCCCACTAGATATAGAGGTCAGAATTATCCATCACGCCCCCGCCCGGGCAAAATGAAAAGTTGGTTATGTCTTTGCTCACAAGACGGTCAGCATGGAGGCGACCAGGGGGTGGCGGACAATGTCGGATTCGGCCAAATCCACCACCGCCACGTCAGGCAGGCTGCGCAATCGGTTGGCGATATCGGCCAGGCCGGAAAGGCCGGGCAGCAGATCGGTTTGGTCGGGGTCGCCGGTCAGCACCATGGTCGAGTGCCAGCCCAGCCGGGTCAGCAACATCTTGATCTGGCCATAGGTGCAGTTTTGCGCCTCGTCGATGACGATGAAGGCGTTGTTGAGGGTACGACCGCGCATATAGGCGATGGGCGCCACTTCGATGGTGCCATCGGCGATGCAGGCGCGCAGGCGTTTGCCGCCCAGGCGATCAGACAGGGCGTCGTAAAGCGGGCGCAGATAGGGGGCCAGCTTGTCTTGCAGGTCGCCGGGCAGGAAGCCCAGGGATTCGCCGGCTTCCACCGCCGGGCGCGACAGGATGATGCGCGACACCTTGCCTTCGTCGAAGGCCTCAACCGCCGCCGAAATGGCCAGAAAGGTCTTGCCGGTACCCGCCGGCCCCAGGGCGACGCTCAGGTTATGGGCGCGGATGGCCTCCATCAACTGCTTCTGGCCTTCGCTTTGCGGGCGTACCTTACGCATATAGGATTTGTCTCGCCCGGCCTCTCCATCCTCGTCCCCGTCCCCGCCAAGGGGGTGCCAGGAATTGTCGGTTGGATACAGGGCAATGACGGAATTGGATTTGGATTGCGGGTGATGACGCGCCGGACGTTTGGCCATACCGTTTACCCCCAAGGATGTTGGAAACAGGGCACATAACAAAAAAGCCTTCCACAACGGGAAGGCTTGGCATGATCGGCGGGTGAGGGACGCAAACCCCGCACCAAAACGGTGGGTGCGTCTGCGTCAAGGGAGTGCGGTGCTTGGTTGAGGCACAAAGCGACATGTTCCGTCAAAGCCACCAATCAATCATGACGCTAACAGAAGCAGATTCCCGCTGTCATCAATAAAAATCACCTGATCTAGTGTGTCATCAAACAACAATACATAGGTTTTGATTAAATTGTTTGCACATGCCACTGCAAGGGGCGGCTTTGGCGGCGTTCCATGCGTGGGCGGACCTGTCCGTCCGCCATATTCACATAGCAATAAAGGCGTTGGGCGCTGGGCAGATCCAGCAGCTTCAGCCAGACAATGCCGTCGACGTTCAGGGCATCGCCGGGCTCCACATCGGGGCTGTCTTGTGGGGTGAAGCTCAGGTGATAGCCATCGGTGGGGCTCAGAGGGGATTCGGGGTCCAGGTAATGCAGCCGCAAGTGCCGACGGTCGCCCACCGGGTCCAGCGGCACCAGGAAGTGGTTGACGTGATCCTTGCCCACGCGTTCCGCTTTCAGGCACAAGGTGCGGATGCCGTCCAATTCGGCGATCACCCATTGACCGGCATTGATTTCATGGGCGGGGCGGCTTTCCATCACTTCACCTTGACGTCCAGCTTTTCCAGGTTCTTGCGCGCCAAATCGGCGGCATCGGATTCGGGGGCCAGTTCCATGGTCCGCAGCCAGTCGGCGCGGGCCGATTTGTCGTCGCCGCGCAGTCGGGCCAGGATGCCGCGTTCCAGCAGGGCGTCGGGATAGTCGGGATCAAGCTTCAGCGCCTGGTGGATGTCGTCGGTGGCGCCGGGGATGTTGTCGACGAAGCGAAAGGCGGTGCCACGCAGGGTCAGGGCCTCGACCCGATTGGGTTGGGTGCGCAGGATTTTCGACAGCACGTCGATGGCTTCGGCATAATGGTGGACCTGGGCCAGCAGCACGGCGTGGTCCAGCAGGATGTCGGGGTTGCCCGGCGACAGCAGCAAGGCGCCGCGCTGGGCCGAATCGGCGCGCGGGATGTTGCCTTCCAAGATCCACGCCTGGGCCGCCTGGGCCAGCATTTCCGCCCGCACGCTGTCTTCGCGCACGCTTTCATTGGCCAGGGTTTCCAGGCGGGTGGCGGCCTCGCCATACTTGCCCAAACCGATCAGAGCCACCGCGGCGCAATGGCGGGCGGCCTCGCCGCCGCCCAGGGATTGCCAGGCCAAGGCTTCTTCCCAACCGGCCTCGGGGTTCTTCTTGGCCAGGGTCAGGCAGGCCTGATACTCCTTCGGACCGTCGATGATCTCGGCGGCGGCGGTGAAAGGCAGCATGAGGACAGCGACGAACAGGATGGGGCGCAGCATGGAAACCCGTGTGTTATGGTGAGTGGCCCCCAGTGTGGCGCTGTTGACGGCCTTTGCAAGAGGACATGTATGAACCGACACCTGTTCATCTTCGGTTTGGGCTTTTCCGCCCGCGTCATCGCCCGCGCTGCCCTGGATCGCGGCTGGCGGGTCAGCGGCACCACCCGTTCGGGCCAGAGCGACGGACTGGACGGTATCACCGTTCATGCCTTCGACCGCGATCATCCGCTGCCGGTCCAGGCCTTGGACGCGGTCACGCATGTGCTGTCGTCAGTACCGCCCGATCATGACGGCGATCCGGTGCTGGACATGGCCGGGGCGGCGCTCTGCCAGTTGGCGCCCGCTTGGGTCGGCTATTTGTCGACCACCGGGGTTTATGGCGATTGCCAGGGCGATTGGGTCGACGAGGATGCACCGCTGCGTCCCGATCTCGACCGCTCGCGCCGGCGGGTCTTGGCGGAGCAGGCGTGGCAGGGCAGTGGTTTGCCGGTACAGGTGTTTCGTCTGGCCGGCATCTATGGACCGGGGCGATCGGCCATCGACACGGTGCGCCAGGGGCGGGCGCGGCGCATCATCAAGCCCGATCAGGTGTTCAGCCGTATCCATGTGGACGACATCGCCCAAGTGGTGCTGGCCTCGATCGAACGGCCCCATCCCGGACGTGTCTATAATCTTTGCGATGATGATTGCGCGCCGCCGCAGGACGTCATCACCCATGCCTGCGCCTTGCTGGGAGTGGAGCCGCCGCCGGAAGTGGAATGGGAACAGGCCCAGGCGACCTTGTCGCCCATGGCCCTGTCGTTTTACGCCGATAACAAACGGGTCAGGAACGACCGCATCAAGCAGGAGCTGGGGGTGCGCCTACGCTATCCCAGCTATCGCCAGGGGCTGGCGGCGATCCTCAGCGCTTGAGGCCGAAGCTGCTGGCGGCGCTGGGGGCGGCGGTCGATGCCATGGCCGGGGCGGCGGCGCCCGCCCGCGTTACCGAATAGATGCCGCGCTGTTCGGGCACCGGCTTGAACTTGTCGGAAATCCCCAGCACGGTCTCGGCGCCACCCAGATAGAGCAGGCCGTCATCGGGCATGATCTTAGCGACGTTTTCCAGCACCCGGCTTTTGGTCGGCTGATCGAAGTAGATCAAAACGTTGCGACAGAAGACGACGTCGAACTGGCCCAGCGTCTTCAGATCGTGCAAAAGATTGTATTCACGGAACTGCACCATGGCCCGGATCGACGAATCGATCTGCCACATCTCGTTGGTCTTCTTGAAGTACTTGACCAGATACTGGATCGGCAGGCCGCGCTGCACCTCGAATTGCGAGTAAAGACCGGCTTTGGCCTTTTCCAGCATCTCGGTGGAAATGTCGGTGCCGACGATCTCGATCTTCCAGCCGGCCAGCTTGGCGCCTTCTTCCTTCAGGATCATGGCCAGGGAATAGGCTTCCTGACCCGAGGACGATGCTGCCGACCAGATGCGGAACGACTTCTTCTGCGCCCGGTTGGCCAGCAATTGCGGCAGCACCATGGCCTTGAACTGGTCGAACGGCTTGATGTCGCGGAAGAAGAATGACTCGTTGGTGGTCATCGCTTCGGTGACTTCGCGCAGCAATTCCTCGCCGGCGGTGCGCAACGATGCCACCAGATCGTCCAGCCCCTTCAGGCCGCGCTTGCGCGCCACCGGGGTCAGGCGGGATTCCAGCAGATAGGCCTTGTCGCGGCTGATCACCAGACCGGACCGATCCTTCAGCATCTTGGCGATGAAATCGAAATCTTCGGGACGCATGGTCTTAGCGCCTTGTCGCCAGTTTGATCATCCACGGGGCGATGTCGCCCAGTGGCATGACCGCAGAACAGATACCCGCTTGTGCGGCGGCCCCAGGCATACCCCACACCACCGAAGTGGCCTCGTCTTGTGCGATCACCGTACCCCCAGCCTGAACCACCACCGCGCCCCCCTTGGCTCCGTCCGAGCCCATTCCGGTCAGGATCGCCACCAACACCCGCTTGCCGTAGGCGGCGGAAATGCTGCGCAGCATGGGATCGACGGAGGGCCGGCAGAAATTTTCCGGCGCATCCTTGGTCAGCCGCAAAATCTTGTCGGCGCCCTTGGTTTCCACCAGCATGTGAAAATCACCGGGCGCCACATAGACGCGACCGGGTTTGATGACTTCACCGTCCTGGCCTTCCTTGGCATCCCAACCCGAGACCCGGCTGATATGCTCGGCCAGGATGGTGGTGAAGGTCGCCGGCATGTGCTGGGTGATCAGGATCGGCTGTTTGACCGTGCCGGCGCGCATGGTGCCCAGCAGGTTGAACAAGGCCTGCGGACCGCCGGTGGAGGAGCCGATGGCGATGACGTCCGGCGGCTCTGGCGTATGGGTGCGCAACTTGATGGGGGCGGTGGGGCTTAGTGCCGATGGGCGCGGCGCTGACGGAGCCAGGGTCGGGCGGGTCGTGCTGGTGGTGCCCGGCCGCGCCTTGCGATTGGGGTCACGGCGACGGGCTTGCCCCAAGGCCTTGACCTTGCCCAGCAACTCGGCCTTGAAATCCATACCGCCGGCCAGATCGCGGGTGGCGGTGGGTTTGGGGATATAATCGGCGGCGCCCATGTTGAGTGCGCGCATGGACACGTCGGCCCCCTTCAGGGTCAGGGTCGATTGCATGATGATGCGCACACCCGGGTCCACCTGCAACAGTTTGGGCAGGGCGGTCATGCCATCCATCACCGGCATTTCGATGTCGAGCAGGATGACGTCGACTTCCTGGCGTTCCAGCGCCGAGACGGCCATCTGGCCGTTGCCGACCGAGGCGATGACGGCGATACCGGGGTCTTCTTCCAAGATACGGGTGACCAATCCGCGCACCACGGCCGAATCATCGACAAGCATCACCCGCACCTTGTCGGAGGCGGGGGAATTGGTGGCAGTGGCGGCATCAATGGTCATTCGACCTTAAATCCTTTCGTGGCCGGACCCAGGCTTACAGCAGACCGACCTGCGAGAACTTCGCCTGAAGAATCTCGCTATCGAAAGGCTTCATGATGTATTCGTTGGCGCCGGCGGTGATGGCTTCCTGGATGTGCTCGATGTCGTTCTCGGTGGTGCAGAAAACCACCACCGGATGATCGCCGCCGGGCAGTTTGCGCAACTCGCGCAGGAAATCGATGCCGTTCATCACCGGCATGTTCCAGTCCAGCAGCACCGCGTCGGGCATCTGCACCTTGCAGTAATCCAAGGCCTGCTGGCCGTCCTCGGCTTCGGCGGTGCTAAAGGTCAGCTCATGCAGGACCTTCTTGGCCACCATGCGAATGACCTTGGAATCATCGACGATCAGACAGGACTTCATGCCCCAAATGCCTCCGTATGGTGACGCCAGGAACCCCGATGTCCCTGACGCTTGCCCCAGCTATACTATTCGCTTTTGTTGAAATCCAGAAGCTTGGCAACGTCCAGAACAACCAACAATTTATCATCAAGCCGATAAATACCGGCCGAGAACTCGCGCCACATGGGGTCCAGGGTCGGCGGGTTGCGTTCGAATTTGGCCACCGGCAGGCTCAACACTTCGCCCACTTGATCGACCATCAGCGAATAAAGCTCGCCGCCTTGTTCGACCACCACGCTCATGCCCTTGTTGTCTTCGTCGGCGCGCTTCAGGCCCAGACGCAGACGGACGTCGATGGCGGTGACGATGCGACCACGCAGGTTGAGGGAGCCTGCCACTTCACGCGGGGCCAGCGGGATGCGGGTGATCTTCTGCGGCCCCAGCACGTCCTGGACGGTGAGAACGGCGATGCCGAACATCTGCCCGTCGATGAACATGGTGACGTAATCCTGGGTCTCCGGCGCGGCCAACTCGGTGCTGGGGCGCTTGGAGGCGGGGACGATCTGATTCATGCAGCACCTTTAAGGGTGGCGAGGGTCGAGGCGATGGTTTGCAACAGCGAGTCGCGGTCGAACTTGGCCACGTAATCATTGAAGCCGACCTGACGACCACGCTCGAAATCCTTTTCGGTGGCGTGCGACGACAGGGCGATCATCGGGGTGTTGTACCAGCGGCCATCCGAGCGCACGGCGGCGGCGAACTCGAAGCCGCTCATGCCGGGCATTTCGATGTCGCTGATGATCATGTCGAACTCATAGCCCTGCTCGCGCATGGTGAGCGCACGGTCCGCCCCTTCGACGGCGGTGACTTCGTAACCGGCCACCGACAACAGCGGCACCAGCAGATTACGGAAGAACGGGCTGTCATCGACCAGCAGGATACGCGGGCTGGAATGCTCGTCCTCGCCGTATTCCTTGTCGTTGCGGCCGAACCAGTCGCCGAAGGCCTGCGGCAGGTAATAACCGGCGTCGATGATGGTGGTGGCCTTGCCGGCGATGACGGCGGTACCGATGACGCCGGGATTGTCGGCGGTCAGTTCCACCTTCAGGCGATCCTCGACGATGTCGACGATTTCGTCCACGGCCAGACCCATGGTGTGGTCGCGGTCCGAGAACACCAGCACCGGCTGGCGGCCTTCCTGGCGGAATTGGGTGGTGCCGTCGATGGACACCAGCGGCATCAGATGGCCGCGATACTGGACCATGGGCTTGCCGTGGCTGTATTCGACGTCCTTGATGTCGATCTCTTCCAGACGCGCCACCAGGGCCAGCGGCACCGCCTTGAGGTCGTCGCCGCAGGCGCGGAACACCAAGAGGCTGGTCTTGGAATCGTTGCCCTTGTCGCGGGTGACCGTCTGTTCGGTGGTCTGGCCGCCGCCGAGGACGCCGGATTCGCCGGTGGCGCCGGCGATGCCGTTGGGGTCGAGGATCATGATGACCGAGCCGTCGCCCAGGATGGTGTTGCCCGAGAACATGGAGATGTGACGCAGGATCGGCGCCACCGGCTTGACCACGATTTCTTCGGTGTCGAACACGCGGTCGACGATGATGCCGAAGGTGTAGGTGCCGACCTGGGTAACGACGATGAAGGTTTCCTGGTCTTCGCCGTTGGACAGGCGCAACAGCTTCTTCAACGACACCAGCGGCAGCAGGCGGTCACGCAGACGCAGGACGGGCGCGTTGTTGATCAACTCGATGCCGTGTTCGGAATTGTTGGTGACACGCACCAGTTCCAGCACGCTGATCTGCGGGATGGCGAAGCGTTCGGCGGCGCATTCCACGATCAGGGCCGAGACGATGGCCAGGGTCAGCGGGATCTTGATGATGAAGGACGAGCCCTTGCCGGGCTGGCTCTTCAACTCGACGGTGCCGCCGATCTTCTCGATGTTGGTGCGCACCACGTCCATGCCGACGCCGCGACCGGAAACGCTGGTCACCTTTTCGGCGGTGGAGAAACCGGCCTTGAAGATGAACTGGTAGATCTGTTGCGGCGCCATGCCGTCAAGCTCGGATTCGCTGGCCAAGCCGTTGGCGATGGCCTTTTGCTTGATGCGGTCGAGGTTGAGGCCGCGACCGTCGTCGGAAATCTCGATGATGATGTGGCCGCCTTCGTGGAAGGCGTTCAGTACCACCTTGCCCACTTCCGGCTTGCCGGCGGCCTTGCGCTCTTCCGGGCCTTCCAGACCGTGATCGGCGGAATTGCGGACCATGTGGGTCAGCGGATCCTTGATCAGCTCGAGAACCTGGCGGTCCAGCTCGGTCTCGGCGCCGAGCATCTGCAGATCGATCTTCTTGTTCATTTCGACCGAGAGGTCGCGGACGATACGCGGCAGCTTGGCCCAGGCATTGCCGATGGGCTGCATGCGGGTCTTCATCACCCCTTCCTGCAGGTCGGTGGTGATGTGGCTCAAGCGCTGCAACGGCGCGGTGAACTCGCTGTCGTCGCGGCCGCGCACCATCTGCAACAGCTGGTTACGGGTCAGCACCAGCTCGGAAACCAGGGTCATCAGGTTTTCGAGGAGCTCGACGTTGACGCGGATGGTCTGAGCGGCGACGGCGGATTCAGCGGCGGGGGCGGTGCCGGCGGGCACCACTTCCTTGGTCTGGGCCGGCGGGCTGGCGGGGGCTGCCGGCACCGAAGGCGCCGGCGCCGGCGGCGCGGCGGCAGGTTCGGCGGCAGCGGCGGGCGGCGGCGGGGCTGCCGCCGAACC